>VSSQ01000020.1_pt2 | contig 296069 bp, 224 predicted proteins | sample 4763081 | NCBI WGS metagenome assembly VSSQ01 (sample SAMN12137344, study PRJNA551015) | bioreactor metagenome | isolation source: SDC9 anaerobic chlorinated ethene degrading culture | place: USA: Knoxville, Tennesee | collected 2015-01-01 | reverse complement strand
ACAACTAACCATTGCAGGCACTATCAAAAAGCGCAGTCCAATCCTGCGCTTTTTTTAAGGAAAGTCAGGCAACTATCTCAACAATCAATTTTACGTTATGCAGGATGTACTGAGAAACTCCTTTGGCGGTTTCAGTCAAATAACGTAAGTTTGAATCCTCAAAACGTACACCCATGAAAAGATTAAAAAGCATTTGTCTGTCTTTATTGATGCTGACCTTCTCAGTCCTTTCAATCCTTCCGTCCGCTGCATTTGCCCAGGGCGATCTGCTGATCACACCCCGCCGGGTGGTATTTGAAGGAAGCAAACAATCGCAGGAACTGACACTTGCCAATACCGGAAGGGATACTGCCAGGTATAATGTTTCTTTTGTGCAGTACCGCATGAATGAAAACGGATCATTCGAGCAGATTGAAGAACCGGATTCAGGACAGTATTTTGCCGATAAATATCTTCGCTTTTTCCCGAGATCGGTCACCCTGGCTCCGGGAGAATCGCAGGTGGTCAGGATGCAGTTCAGGCGCATGCCGGATATGAAGCCCGTAGAATACCGTTCGCATGTCTATTTCAGGGCTGTACCCAAAGAAACAGCATTGGGAGATGATCTGCAGCAAGACAGTACATCCATCGGCATCCGGCTGATCCCGATATTCGGGATTACCATCCCGGTAATCATCCGTCCGGCGGAACTTTCGGTAACCACCGAACTCAGGGATATTGTGCTGGATACAAAATCGGATACCATCCCTTATTTATCGGTTACTTTTGACCGTTCCGGCGATAAATCCGTGTACGGAGACATCATTGTAAGCTGGATTCCAGATAAAGGACCGGCCGTTGAAGTCGGGGTTGTCAGGGGTATTGCCGTTTACACACCCAACAAGGTTCGCCGGTTTAGAATGCAGCTGCTTAAAAAAGAAGGAATTGATTATGCCAAAGGCAAATTACAGGTACGCTACCAATCGCCGGGCGACCTGAAGCCGGAGGTGTACGCGACGCGGGAAATATCCCTGCAATAGCATAAATGCGGCCGGGGTGCCGGCACATTAACACCAGATTGATCTATGGGAATTGCGAAAAGAGCCGAGAAACCGATAACTTACTTCCAGAAGCCTGAACGGACTGCTTTACGGCATCACAATTCATCAGCGAAAGGCTATGTAATTAACAATTTCCCCTGTTTTCTGCCAGTCAGAAAAAAATATTTCTTTCCTGCAACAGCCTTTCTGACGCTGCTTTTCTTTTTGTCCCTTTCCGGGAATATTCAGGCACAGCCACAATCGCAGACCTTTACCTCGGGTGGAAGTTTTACTGTCCCGGCAGGAGTAACGCAGGTAACGGTGGAGTGCTGGGGCGGCGGTGGCGGTGGCGGCCGATCCCGGGGCAATCCGTCTACAGGCGGAGGCGGCGCCGGCGGAAGCTATGTGAGGAGTACCCTGACTGTCAGCCCAGGAAACAACTATACAGTTACTGTAGGATCCGGCGGAACCGGAGGAAACGGCACGGGAACCACAGCACAGCATGGGAGCGCCGGAGGCGACAGCTGGTTTGGATCGGTTTCAACAATCATCGCCAAAGGCGGTGCCGGAGGGCAGAGTGATGGGAATGTGAACAATTCGAACGGATCGCCGGGTCTCGGATCAACCACCGGGTGTAACGGAGACATTATTTACGCCGGAGGGAACGGCTCTCAGGGCAATTATACAAGCGGATCAGGATACAGCGGCGCCGGTGGCGGAGGCGCAGGGTCAACCGGGCCCGGCGGCAATGCAACCAACGGGTCGGGAGGCTCCGGAACATCCCTCCACGGAGGCAATGGCGCCAACGGCGTCGGGAACAGTACCCCCGGCCTTACCGGTAATACTTTTGGCGGAGGCGGATCAGGGGGAAAGTCGAACAGCTCCACCGACCGCAACGGCGGCAACGGTGCCAACGGACAGGTGATCGTAAGCTGGACGCTGCCTCCTTCAATTAATTCATCTCTTTCAAATATCGACTTTGGATTTACCCCTGTCGGAACCATTTCTTCTGTAATATCTTATTCTATCAGCAGCCCTTACCTTATTGGTGCCCCGGGTAATATTTCAGTTGCTGCACCTTCAGGTTTCGAAGTTTCCCTTTCATCTGCTTCCGGCTTCGGGTCTTCCCTGAACATTCCTTTCACAGGCAGTACGCTGGCATCCACCACCATTTACGTAAGATTCGCCCCCACAGCATCCAACACGGTTTATAACGGCTCCATCAACCATTCAGGAGGTGGTACCAGCCTTGATGTGGCCGTTACCGGCAACACCATTCCTGCTTATTGCACCCCCGCATATTCCACAGGGACCAGCGACGGAGATTACATTTCACTTGTACAGCTGGGCAGCATCAATAATGCTACCGGCCGCCTTGCATCACCATACTACTTCTATTACAGCAATTTATCCACCGACCTCTCCGCAGGTGATTCATACACCATTACTCTGAGTGCGGGAACATATCCCTCTGCAAATAATATTACGGTATGGATTGATTACAACCAGAACGGTGTTTTCGAAGCAACGGAGAAACTGGGCAATGTAACCCTGGGAGCTGCCCCTGCCACGGGAGCCATCAATTTCACTGTTCCTGCCGGAGCAATCACCGGCACCACCCGTATGCGGGTGCGCGAAGTATGGAATAACAGTAACCAGGACCCATGCACAAGCTACACTTATGGTGAAGCAGAAGATTACAATGTAAATATCCTTGCCTGTATGCTCTCCGTTTCAGCAATTGCAACCGAAACGTGCATGGGCTCACCTTCCGGAACCGGCACCATTACGGCCGAAGGCACCGACGGGACACCTCCCTACATGTACAGCCTCAATGGCGGCGCTTTCCAGTCATCGGGACTGTTTACCGGATTACAGGCCGGAAATTATACCATTACCGTAAGAGATGCGGTAAACTGCCTGGCAAGCACATCTGTATCCGTTACGACCCCGGCCATCTCAGGCGACGACCAGAACGCGGCGGGAACCAACGTCTGGAAAGGACACCTTTATGACGGGACGAATTTCAACAGCTATATGGGCCATTTCGATGAAGCGGAGTTGTTTGATCAGGACTTCGGCGGAAACCTTAACTGTTTTCAGGTAAACTCAGGCGCATCCGTACGCTCCGTTTACACCGAAACCTTCTCGGTGCGTTACCGGATGAATTCAACCAGAAAGGGACTTTATATTGCCGACTTTGGTTCAGACGACGGAAGCCGCCTGTATGTGGATGGACAGGAGGTTTACAACGACTGGAGCGACCATTCATACCGCTCCCGCCCCCGGGTGCTGTTCAGTTTAAGCGGCAGCAGCAATCTGGCTTATGAATTTTACGAAAACGGTGGCGCCAACCGCGTGGTTTTCCAGAATCTCACCCAACTGTTGGAAAACAGCCTGACCATCAACACAGAACAGACACTTTGCACCGGAGAGTCAGGCGTTGCCATTGGCGGCGATGCATTCGGAACCCTGCCCTCAGGCATTTCACTTTCGGGTACCGGTTATCAATGGACATACAGCACATCACCCGAAGGCGTGCGTATACCCATAACCGGTGCCAATGCAGCAGTCTTTACCCCCAACACGGCAGCCGCGCCATTTAATGTGCCGGGCACATACTATATTTATCGCACAGCAAGTCTTGCAAGTGCCAACAATGTAACACCCAATCCTTACATTGCAGTCAATGAATCCAATGCGGCAGTTGTAACTGTAAGCGGCCCGCCCGAAATCATTGAACAGCCGGCAGATCAGACTATATGCCAGGGCGATCAGGCTGTTTTTGAAGTGTCGGCCAGCGGCAGCGGATTATTTTATCAGTGGTGGGCCAACAGCGGTGCAGGATGGTGGCAGCTGAGCGATGGCGGGAACTACACCGGTACCAGCACGGCTTCGCTTTTCATCAGCAACGCGGCAACCTGGATGAGCGGACAGCAATTCCGCGTGGTAATAAGCCGTGGCGCGGGCTGCCAGACCACTTCCGATGCAGCCACCCTTACGGTGAATGCCTCGCCTTCCATCTGGAATCAACCGGTTAGCAAAACCCTGTGTGAAAACGGGAACACCTCCTTCGATGTCAATTCTTCAGGAACGACTTTTCAGTGGCAGGTAAACATTGACGGCATCGGGTGGACAGATGTGACCGACGATCCACCGTATACAGGATCAAACACCCGTACCCTTCAACTGGCGAATACCCCGGCAACCCTCTCGGGCAATCTCTACAGGGTCATTGTTTCCATCGGAAACTGTTCCGTTGTTTCCGGCGAAGTTACCCTTACCGTAAATGCCCTTCCGGTGATTGTTACAGATCCTCAGTCAACCGTATCCTGCATCAACGGTGATGCAACATTTGAGGTTAACGCCACCGGTGAAAGCCTGACCTATCAGTGGCAGACATTCGGCGGATCGTGGTACAACATCAGCGACGGAACCTATTATTCAGGCACTTCTTCCAACCTGCTGGTAGTTCTGAATAACCAGTTATGGCAGAATGGCTATCGTTTCAGGGCGGTGATTAGTACTGCAGCCGGTTGCAGCATCGTTTCAGCTGACGCCCTGCTCACAGTTACGGGTCAGCCCGACATCTCCATTACTTATCCCGGAAATCCATACTGTAACGGACTATCCAATCCGCAGCCCGTAGTCATGAACGGCCCCGCGGGCGGAAGTTTTTCTGCCAGCCCGGCAGGACTGGCAATTGATGCGATTACCGGCGACATCACCCCTTCGGCAAGTTTGCCCGGCACTTATACTGTAACTTATTTTTATGCTGGTTGCGGGGGACTGACCGCTGTCACTACGGTGGAAATCACTGAAAGTCTGCCGGCTTCGGTAAGCATCACAGCCGATCCGAACCCCTTCTGTCCGGGCGCTGCCGTTACTTTTACCGCCACCCCGGTAAACGGCGGACAAAATCCCGTTTTTCAGTGGAAGCGAAACGGCATCAATGCCGGACCGGACAGCCCGGTCTGGATCATTGAGAATCCGCAACCCGGCGATGCCGTTTACTGCGAAATGACATCCGACGATCCCTGCTCCGGAGGAAATGCCGCCGCTTCAAATACCATTGTATTATCAGCCGCCGCTTCACTCAGCAACAACAGCCTGAGCATAGGCTACGGCAATTATGGATCAGTATGCGCCACAGCCAATGAAAACTCAAGTGCCAACGTAAGCGCCCCGGCCGGAACCGTCATACTGCATGTTGAATTTGCCAGCTATGGCACGCCCAACGGCAACTGCAACAACTTTACTTATGGCAGTTGTCATGCAAATACCAGTTTCGATGTAACCGAAACCTACCTCCTGGGCAACAACAGCGCTGTAATTCCGGCAACCAATGCCGTTTTCGGAGACCCCTGTGTCGGAACTTACAAAAGACTTTACATTCAGGCGATCTATGGAGAATCCATCTGCATCGGGTCCACGCCCGGTCAGATCACCGGATCCATGCCTGCCGGCGGCGATGGGAACTACACCTATCTCTGGGAAAGCAGCATCACCGGACCATTGTCAGGATTCGCTCCTGCCCCGGGGGTCAACAACCAGCAGCACTATACGCCCGGTTCGCTGAATGCCACAACCTGGTTCCGCCGCACTGTCTATTCAGCCGGGTGTTCTGAGATTTCAAGGGTTTTGCTGATTCCCGTTTCGGGACATAACGTCTGGACAGGGGCCATCAATAACGACTGGAACAACCCGGGCAACTGGAGTTGCTTTATTCCCGATCTTACCACTGATGTAGCACTGGGCAGCGGATTAACGAACTATCCGGTTCTGGCCGCAGGCAGCCATGGCATGGTCAGGAACCTGGTCATTGAGGCAGGCGCCTCACTCGGTGTTTCGGGCAACAACCTGCAGATTGCAGGAACCATAAGTAACAGCGGAGTTTTTGACGCAACGGGCGGAAGCGTCGAAATGAAAGGGGTTGTATCGCAGGTTATCCCTCCGGCCACCTTCCTGAACAACACCATTAAAGATCTGATCATCAGCAACAGCCAGGGTGTTTCCCTGTCAGGAGAACTGAACATACTGGGGTATGTAAAGGCTGCGGAAGGCAACCTGGCGGCCGACGGTTACCTGACCCTGATCTCCTCCGAAACACAAACCGCCCTGATTGACGGAAGCGGAAGCGGCGATGTTACCGGCGATGTGCACATGCAGCGATACCTCGCATCGGCCTTCGGGTACAAATACGTGAGTTCTCCCTTTTCAGACGCGACAGTAGCAGGTTTCGCCGAAGAAGTCGACCTGGCCGCATCCTTTGCAGAATTTTACCGCTATGATGAAAACCGCGAGGCTACCGGATGGATCGGATATACCGATCCAGGCGGGGCTTTAACCCCCATGACGGGTTACAGTGCCAATACAGGATCCGTTGCCACCCCGCTGCTGATGAGCCTTACAGGCCGGGTGAACAACGGAGTGCTGACGCCGGTCGCCCTTTACAATCATGACAAAACATACACCAGAGGTTTCAATCTGGTCGGGAACCCTTACCCTTCACCCATCAACTGGGATGCTGCTGAAGGCTGGGTGCGCTCAAATATTGATGATGCCGTTTATTTCTTCGATGCAGGCGGTGCCGACCGGTATACAGGAACCTATAGCACTTACATCAACGGCATATCGAGCAATGGCGCGGCCGGACCACTGATCGCTTCCATGCAGGGTTTCTTTGTGCATGTGAGTGACGGCGCTTATCCGGTTGAAGGTCAGTTTGGCATGGACAACCGGGTTAGGGTGAATGACCTGTCTGCGGCATATCACAAAAACACTGAAACTGAATACCGGCCGCTGATCAGGTTGAGCGCAGCATATGAGGGCGCCGGGAAACACACTGATCACCTTGCCTTGTATTTTGTTGAAAACGCAACACCCGGGTTTGACCCCGGCCTCGACGCCGTCAAACTCGAAAACACCGACTCTGATGTGCCTGATTTTTATGCCATTACAGACTGCAGCCGCAGACTTTCCGTAGGCGCATGGCCGCTGTCACAAACCCATGAAATTCCGTTGGGAATTAAAACGGAGAAGCAGGGAATGCTTACCTTTAGCCTGGTTTCGGAAGAGAACCTGCCGCAGGGGAAACGGGTTTATTTAAAAGACAAGGCAAACGGCACGGTTCAGGACCTCAGGCTGAAATCAGCATATAAAACCAGCCTGGCGGCGGGTGAAGTGAATGAGCGGTTTGCGCTGCTTCTCAGTGATTCTGACCTCTCGCAGGAAACCTTTGGCAGTGGCAGCGCAGATGCACAGGTCAGGGACGGATTAATCTATGCGATTATATGGCTCAGGGATGAGCAGGTAGAAGTCAGATTGCACAATATGGCCGGTCAGCTGCTTATGGAGCGCACCCTATATGGGGAAGGCGAACACAGGCTGGGGCAGGCACCCGCACCGGGCGTTTACATCATGAGTATATTCACCGGTATGGGAACCATCTCGAAAAAGATTCTGGTACAATGACAAACCCGAAGATAACAACCTTTTATAAAGCATCCGTTCAGCTGCTTTTGCTGTTATTGCTCGCCTTCAATGCCAGTGGGCAGGAAGATCCACCCCGTCCGATGAAGGTTTCAACCTACCAGCACCTGAACTTTGGCGCATTTATTAACGGAAGCGGCGGCGGAACAATCACCATCGAACCGGGCGGATCACGCAACATCACCGGTGACATTATACCTGTCTACCATGGATACCAGTATCATCCGGCCATTTTTGAAGTGGAAGCCAACGCTGGTGTGGTTATCAGCATATTAAACGGCCCGGCCATCACCCTTACCGGCAACAACGGCGGCAGCATGCTGTTACAACTCGGACAAAGCCTGCCCGTTTCACCCTTTGTCAATTCCACCCATCCGCCTTTCAAAACACAAATCATGGTGGGTGGTACACTGATGGTGGGGAATTTTCTGGCAAACCCTCCCGGGGATTACACCGGACAGTTCTTTATTACCTTTATTCAGGAATAAACACGATAGGCTGATCCGGCAATGACACTACCCCGCAACGTCACAAATACCCGATCCCGGCCGGCCTTATGGAAAAGGGCGGCGGTTGCGCTGTTGCTGACCTGTGCATCCATGGTCAATGCCATGGCACAACAGGAACCTGAATATGATGAGATCGGTGTATTCCTGATGATCCAGGGAGTCGGCGGATTCGAAATGAATGCCGTTTACATGGATGACAAGTTGTATCTTCCGGTTGGCGAGCTTTTCGGTTTTCTGAAAATTAACCACGAGCTTTCAAAAAATTACGACTCGGTGAGCGGCTTTTTCCTGAAAGAGCAGAATCGGTACCTCATTTCCCATACAGGACAAGTCGCAACCGTCGGCAACGAAAAATACCCGCTTGACAAAACAAGCCTTTTGAGGACAGCTAACGGACTGTACATGCGTAACGATGTCTTTGGCAGAATTTTCGGCCTATACCTGAGTTTTAATTTCAGGTCTATGTCCATTGAACTGAAGACCCACCACGAATTACCTGTAATCAAGGAATTGAGGCTGGCTGTGATGCGCAAAAATGTGAGCCGGCTGAAGGGTGAGGTAACGGTGGATACCACCCTCAAACGACAATATCATCCGGCAAGGGGCGGGATGGTTGACTGGTCGGTTATCTCGTCGCAGAGCGAAGGGGGAAGAAGTGACACCCGTGCCAGCCTGGGCCTGGGCGCGGAGTTGCTGGGCGGTGAAACAAACATCATGCTGAACTACTCCAGCCGCACAGGGTTCGAGGAACGACAGCAGTATTACAGATGGCGCTGGGCCAATAATGATGCACGGGTGGTAAAGCAGGTGGCGGCAGGGAAAATCCAGCCCCGCTCCATCTCCTCCATTTACGCCCCGGTAATTGGAGTTACAGCCACAAATACGCCTACCTCTTTCAGAAAATCATTCGGCAGCTATCTGCTGAGCGATTATACCGAACCCGGATGGACGGTTGAATTATTCATCAACAATGTCATTGTTGATTTTACCACGGCCGATGCTTCGGGATTCTTCAGCTTTGAAGTTCCGCTGGTTTACGGCATTTCCGAGATTACCCTGAAGTTCTACGGGCCATGGGGCGAAGAACGGGTGCGCGAACAAACGCTGAACATTCCTTATAACTTTCTGCCCAAAGGCACGATGGAATACAATGTCAGCAGCGGAATCGTAAGGGACACAAGCAACGCGCTATACACCCGCACCGAAGCAGGCGTCGGGCTGCACCGGAATTTAACGGTCGGCGGGGGTATTGAGTACCTTTCTTCCATAAAGAGCGGCAGCTCCATCCCATTCCTGAATACCTCATTACGCTTCCTGAACAACTTCATGTTCACCGGTGAATATGCCCACGGAGTCAGAACCCGTGGCCTGCTGAATTACCGGCTTCCATCAAGTCTGGTTTTTGAACTTGATTACATTCATTACACGCCGGGTCAAAAGGCCATCAGCTTCAATTACCTTGAGGAACGTAAAGCAAGCCTATCCATGCCGGTCAGGCTGGGAACCTTTCGCAGCTTTGCAAGGGTAGGCTTCAGGCAGAATGTGCTGGAACAACTCACCTTTTCATCAGCCGAGGTATTGTTGTCATCCTATTTCGGAAAGGTAAATGCCAATATTTCAGGTTTTGCGACCTGGATCACCAAAGGCAGTCCGTACATTTACTCCAATCTTTCGCTCGGATTCAGGATGGGGCGCAACACCAACTTCAGGCCCCAGGCGCAGGTTGACATTACAAACAAGAAACTGGTTTCGGTGAAGGCAGAGCTGGAACATACCTTCTCACAGAAAGCACATCTCTCACTTATATATGAAGAGAATATCCGTTCGGTATACCGCAGTGTGGAGCTGGCATTCAGATACGACTTTAGTTTTGCACAGACCTCTGCTTCAGCAAGGATTGCCAACAAGCGACTGTACACCACCGAAAGCGCCAGGGGCGGCTTTGCCTTCGGCAGCGGAAACGGTGCAGTGCTTGCCGACAACCGGTCTAAAGTCGGCCGCGGAGGCATTACCGTTGAGCCTTTCCTCGATGTGAATCACAACGGAAAACGCGATACCGGAGAAGATGCCATAGAAGGCCTGAATGTCAGGATTAACGGTGGCAGGCTTCTCATAGACAGAGGCGATACGCTTATCCGCATCATTGAACTGGAACCTTTCACATCCTACCTGCTCGAAATTGATGACAATACGCTTGAAAATGTAGCCTGGCAGATTGAGGATAAGAAATTAAGCGTCTATGCTGATCCCAACCAGTTTAAAAGGGTGTCTATTCCGGTTAAGGTCATGGGAGAAGTCAACGGAATGGTTTACCTGAAAGACGGCGCACAGGAAAAAGGGTTGGGCAGGATAATCATCAACATCACCGGTTCAGCCGGAAAAACAGCGGGCAGAGTCCTTTCGGAACAGGACGGATTTTATGCTTTCCTGGGCCTGGCTCCGGGAAGATATACCGCATCCGTCGACTCACTGCAGCTAAGCCGGCTCGGATTCATCAGCAATCCGCCCGATATTGAGTTTGAAATAGCCCCATACAAATACGGAGACATTGCCGACGATATCAGCTTTACGCTCACCTCAGCCTTGCCATTCCCGGCAGGCGAAGAAAGCGGGGCCGCCGGGCATATCCCTGATGATGAAGATCTTGCAGTATCGCCTGATGTCACTGTCAGCCAGACTGATAACATTCCATTAATTTCAGAACCTGAAAAAATATCCGTCAGGCAGGATTCAGCACAGCCTGCAGAAGCATCCGCAGAACCGCAGCCTGAAGTTATAGAAGGGAATATCAATCTATCCGCAGGCGTTTTTTATGTTCAGTGCGGTGCTTTTACCAACCCCGACAGTGCAAAAAAGTTAAAGATGAAAGTATGCAGTCTTACGGAAGCCCCCTGCGGAATCATCAGGGAGAAGGGTTTCTATAAAGTCAGGCTCGGATACTTCCATACGCGGCAGGATGCAGCGAGGGAGGCTGAAATTTTGAATAGCAGAGGAATTGCAGCACAAACAGGAAAATCTGTAATCAGATAAGACACTCTATCTATAGATAACGATAAGCCATGCTGAACAGGGAATATCCGGAGATTACAACCGAAAGACTGATTCTCAGAAAATTCAACACAGGGGATGCAAAAGATGTTCAGCGCATGGCCGGCAGGGAAGCCGTTGCATCCAATACCCTTGCCATGCCTTTCCCCTATCTCGACGGGATGGCCGAAGCCTGGATCGCTACGCATGTCAAAGAATTTGAAGAAGGGAAGTCGGTCATTTTCGCCATCACGCTCAAGGGCAGCGGCCAACTGATAGGTGCCGCCGGTCTTTCAATGCAATTGCAGTACAAACTTGCAGAGCTTGGCTACTGGGTCGGTGAAGAGTTCTGGAATCATGGTTATTGCACAGAAGCGGCAAAGGCAGTCCTGGATTATGCTTTAAATTCATTGCACCTGCATAAGGTAACAGCAAACCATTTTGCCGGCAATCCGGCTTCAGGACGCGTAATGGAAAAAGCCGGCATGCATTACGAAGCAACGCTGAAATCACATATCCTTCACTGGGGAGCATATAAAGATCTGGTTTGTTATGCAATTTTCGGGCAAGGGGATTGATGGCACTAAAGAAACCCGCCGGCTTTAATTTCATGGCTGCGGAAGTAATGGTCAGGTTTCAGAGGTTATAACCAGCATAAAATTACGCTGCTGAAAAATCACACTACCAGAAAAATTTTGTTGTAAATTAGCCAATTGCCGTATTTTTAGATATAAACTCAACTATATCTGTAAGGTCTTACTAAAAATATTCCGGATATGTCCTTAACCAACAGTATTCTCCGCCATTTTTTCTGGTCAGTCTTAATCCTGATTTCAGCCTGCGGGCCGGCCAACCTGCTCAGGGTTGAATCGATGAATTTCGATCAGCAGATCGATCAGTTCCAGAATCTGGAATTCAATTTTAACCGCGACATGGCAGTTGATTCCGTATTCAACCGGTGGGACTCTGCGGAATACATAAAGATTACCCCCGCTATTCCCGGGCGGTTCAAATGGACTTCGGCGCGGCAACTGGTGTTTTCGCCCGCAGTGCCGTTTGCACCAAACACCGACTACACGGCCACGCTTACCAAAAAATTGTCGGAGCTCAGCGGAAAGAAATACCAACCTGAAACCGGGGGCATCAGGTTTCACACCCCATACCTTACCATTGATCAGGCCTATGCCTACTGGGGGGTGAGTGAGGCGGACCCCGGACAGGTTCAGCTCCGGATGATCATAGTTTTCAATTATGAGATTGAGCCGGGCAACATCCGCAGCTTCCTTTCGGTCAGAAATAACGACAAATCACTGATGTATGATCTGATCAGCAGGGGAAATCCGGCAGAAGCGGAACTGGCCATACCTGTCAACAACGGCACAGCGCCTGAAGGTGAAATTACCATCGTTATGGGCAAAGGCATACAATGCAAAGGTTCAGACCGCATCAATCCGGAAGAGCTTTCGGTAGCCCTGGCCGTACCTCCCCGCGACAGGCTGGAAATTTCTGATGTTGTCGCTGATTATGAAGAAGGCGAAGGAGTGATCCGTGTATTCACCTCCCAGCCGGTGGTGTTGCAGGGCATGAAGGGGCTTCTGAAGATAAGTCCGGAAATCCCCTTTGAATTGAGATCTATCGGCAACGGCTTTGCGCTTAAGGGCAACTTCGCCGACGGTGCCGCCGTTGAGCTCTCCGTGTCGGGTAAGGTCAGGGGTATTTTCGGACCGGAACTGGGTAACGATCAGAAATACACCGTCACATTCGGCGCCCTGCAGCCCTACCTCGCATTCAGCGACCAGAACAGCCTTTACCTGACCCCTGCAGGCGCGCGCAACCTCGGGCTGAACATCATCAATATCCCGAAAATCAAGGTTACCGTATTTAAAGTATTTGAGAACAACATCCAGCATTTTATGCGCAACGGAAAAAGCTGGAACTGGTATTATGAGGACGATAATTATTACGACTCCTACGGTTACAGCCTGGATGAAAATTACGGGAAGGTAATTTCAACCCGCGAGATTGACACCCGCGCACTTCCCCGTAAAGGCAACATCAGGCTGCTCAATCTGAAGCCGGAAGAACTGGAATTATCGGCCGATGCCAAAGGGCTTTACCTGATCAAAGCCGAATCTGTTGAAAAATCGTGGCTGAGCGATGTTCAGCTGGTGTCGGTATCAGACATCGGCCTTATCGTCCGCCAGGGTGTTGATGAAATTTTTGTGGCTGCCCGATCCATTTCCACCGCCGGTCCGGTTGAGGGGGTCACCATCCGTTTTATCAGCCGCAACAATCAGATGGTACACCAGGTTACTACCGGTGCCGATGGTACCGCCATCTTCAGGGATATGCAGAAAACCATCCCCGGCTACACCGTCACCATGATCTCTGCCAGGAAGGACCAGGACTTCAATGTATTGCTCTTTGACCGCTCTGCCGTTGAAACCTCGCGTTTCGATGCCGGGGGGAAAAGAACTGCCGGACTGAAATACGATGCATTCTTCTATGGCGACCGTAACCTTTACCGGCCCGGTGATTCGGTTTTCTGCAATGCAATTGTCCGCAGTTTCAAATGGGAAACCATAGCAGAACTTCCGGTAAAATTCAGGATACTGGCTCCTGATGGCCGCGATTTTATGGTAAGGCGCGCCCAACTCAATAAAAACGGGGCGGCAACACTGAATTTCAGCCTGCCGGCCGCCGCGCTCACCGGAACTTATGTTATTGAGATGCTTGCATCGAACGATGTGTTGATGGGCAGCTACCGGATCGCGGTCGAAGACTTTATGCCCGACAGGATCAGGGTCGACGTTAAAACAGATAAAAATGCTTACAAACCGGGGCAAAGACTTACTGCCGATGTAACAGCAACCAATCTGTTCGGCCCTCCGGCTTCCGGCCGCAAGGTGGAAAATGAATTGCGCATCAGCCGCAAGGCTTTCAACCCTGCAAAATATCCTGATTTCAACTTCAACATCTTCACACCGGCTGACATATATATTGAAAACCAGGTGAATGAAGGGGCTACAGGACCCGATGGGAAACTTGCACAGCAGTTCAGCCTGCCCGGCCACCTGAACATTGGTATTCTCGAAGCAAGACTGTTCACAACCGTTTTTGATGAAACCGGCCGGCCTGTCAACCGTTACACACGCGCAGATATCTACACCCAGGATTATTTCCCCGGCATTAAACGCTTACCCGGCTGGGTATCAACGCAAAAGCCCGTCAACATCAGCCTGCTGTCGCTCAACCGTGCCGAAAAGCCTGCCAGTGGCGGGGTCAGGATTGAAATCGTTCACCTGAAATGGGAAACAGTGCTCGAGCGCAATTATGGCCAGACCAGTTACCGCTCACAGAAAAAAGAAAGTATTGTATTTTCCAGGGAAGTCACCATTTCACCACAAGGCTATACATTCCAGTATTCGCCGCCGCTTTCCGGAGAGTATCAGGTCAGGGTCAGCATTACCGGCAGCCCGAACTATGTAGCCGAGGGCTTTTACGCCTATGGGTGGGGTGATGCAGGCAGTTCATCCTTTTATGTGAACCGCGAAGGCGAAATCGGCATAGAGACCGACCTGGAAAATTACAAACCGGGAGATCTGGCAAAGGTGCTTTTCAAAACACCGTTTGACGGTGAGTTGCTGGTAACCGTCGAACAGGACAAAGTACTGGAGCACCATTCCCTGCAAGCCTCCGGCGGGGGCGCTACCCTTAACCTGAAAATCGGGGAGGCATTTATGCCCAATGTCTATATCAGCGCAACACTGATCAGAAAAACCGACAATTCGGGTCTGCCGCTTACCGTTGCGCACGGATATTCAAGTGTAAAGGTTGACCTGCCCAACCGCAGGTTAAGCGTTTCCATTGAGGCACCCGCGAAATTGCGTTCAAAAGTTAAACAGACGGTTAAGATAAAAACCTCCCCCCATGCCGAAGTTACCATTGCTGTGGTGGATGAGGGAATTTTGCAGATAACGGACTATAAAACGCCCGACCCTTATCACTATTTTTATCAGAAAAGGGCGCTCGAAGTAACCCCTTACGACCTTTTTGACGAACTGTTTCCCGAATTGTCAGGCGGCAGATCATCAAGCGGCGGCGACCGGGGCTTTGACCTGGGTAAACGGCTGAACCCGCTTACCTCGAAACGGGTTAAACTGCTCTCGCTCTGGAGTGGTGTAAAAAAAGCAAATGCAAAAGGTGAGGTGGTTTTTAACATCAGCATTCCGCAGTTCTCAGGAGCGGTCAGGGTGATGGCCCTCGCCTACACTGAAAAGCAGTTTGGATCCGGCGAAAAGCAGATCAGGATTGCCGACCCGCTGGTGATCAGCAGTTCGCTGCCCCGCTTTCTCAGTCCCGCTGACGAGGCAGGGATTATGGTAACCTTTACCAATACCACAGATAAACCGATGACCGTAAAACCGGCCATTAAGGTTTCAGGCCCGCTGAAAGCCGGAAAGCTCAGTGAACCGGAAATCAGCATACCGCCCAACAGCGAAAAACAGCTGTTCTATCCCCTCACAGCCGGTGAGGCTACCGGCAAGGCTGAAGTCATAGTAAGTGCGGCAGCGGCAGGCGAAACCTTTACCGAATCTACAGAAATCGGCGTAAGGCCGGCTGTTGGTCTGGAGAAAACTGCTGAGGCAGGCAGTATAAAAGGCGGGCAGAAAGTTGCACTTGAACCGGCTACAGAGTTTATGGAGGGAACTGCCTCGGCAAAGCTGCTGCTCACCCGTTCACCGGCCGGGCGTTATGCCCGCGACCTGAGTGAATTGGTCAATTATCCGTATGGTTGCCTTGAGCAGACCATTTCTGCGGCCTTCCCCCAGCTCTATTTCGACGACCTCGCCGGGATGCTGAAGCAGGGACATCTTGCCGGAAGATTCAATACTTCGGAAAATGTCAACGAGGCCATCCTGAAAATAGCTGCCCTTCAGCAATACAACGGCGGCCTTGTCTCCTGGCCGTCGGGCGGAGAAGCGCATTGGTGGAACTCAGCCTATGCTGCCCACTTCCTCTATGAAGCCGAAAATGCCGGCTATAGCGTCAACCCTGTTGTGGCCGGCAACATCTACCGCTACCTCACTGAAAAAATCAAACAGAAACCGGTGACAGAATATTTCTATAAAACCGGAGGCAGCAACCAATGGCAGCGGAGAAACCAGCCTAACCGCGAAACCTTCTATTCGCTTTATGTACTGGCACTGGCAGGAAAGCAGCATTTGCCGACCATGAACTACTACAAGGCAAGGGCGGGAGAGCTGAGCACCGACAGCCGCTTTATGCTCGCCTGCGCTTATGCCCTGGCAGGTGACCGGAGAAGTTTCGATGAACTTTTACCCAACTCCTGGGACAACAGCACCGAACCTGCCGTGATGAACGGTGGCAGTTACAGCTCGCCCCTGCGCGACAGGGCCATTGCCCTCTATACATTGGTAAATGCCGACCCCGCCCACCCCATGGTTGCCATGCTTGCACGGCAGGTGGGTGAAATGATGAACGCCTCCCGCTGGATGTCCACCCAGGAAAGGGCATTCTCCCTGCTGGCATTAGGCAGACTGGCCGGACAAGCAAAATCTGAAAACATTTCCGCCAGTATCGCTGTAAAAAACCGGCAAACAGTATCTTTCAAGGGAGAAGACCTTCTGCTGGACATATCCGGCTCAGCGGCAACGATTACCACAAGCGGCCCGGGTATGCTATACTATTATCTCGAATCAGAGGGAATCCCTTCATCGCCTGTTAACAGGGAAGAAGACAGGGTATTATCCGTCAGACGGCGTATGCTCGACCGAAACGGCGCTCAGGTCAACCCGCAAGAAATCAGGCAGAATGACCTGATCGTGGTTGAAATCACCCTTTCGACCAACGACAACAGCGCCGTGGAAAATGTTGTGGTCACCGATATCCTGCCGGCCTGTTTCGAAGTGGAAAACACCCGCCTCACTGCCGACAGGGGTATTGACTGGGCCAAAGACCGGTCGGTTCCCGACTACACCGATATCAGGGACGACAGGGTTAATCTGTTTGTCAATGCAGGCGGCAAACAGCAGAAGTTTTATTATATGGTGAGGGCAACCGCCAAAGGAACCTTTAAGCAGGGACCGGTAAGCGCGGATGCCATGTATAACGGACAGTACTACTCCTATCACGGATCGGGAGAGGTAAGGGTAAAATAAGGGATATGATCGATTTTACGGAAATGCTGACCGATGCGCAGCAATGGCTGAGATTATTCAGGCACGACCTGGCTGATACCCCCTGGGTATTTATAATAGCCTGTTGGGTATCGTTATACCTGCTCTTTCTGCCTTTTTACTTTCCCGGTAAGGACCAGGCTGAAGCCGGCAAACTGAAACAAAACCTGATGCTTCAGGGACTTTTTTCCGGAGTAATAAGCGCATTTCTCACAGGAGTGATTTTTGCCATTGCACCGGTTGTGGTATATGGATGGCTGTGGATCATCCTGGTGCCTGCACTGCTGGGGTTCCTCAGCGGCTTACTCAGAAAACTCGCAACCGGCAAATGGAATGTCATGGACAATGCCTTGCGCATTATGGCAGGCAACTTTTATATAGAACCCGGGCAGACCTTTTTAAGGGGCATCCTGCAGGGACTAGGCCGGCAATTCTGGGAGCAACCCCAGACCCTGATCGGCAGTGCCATTGCCCAATTGCTGAACAGTGTGTGGTTATCCGATAAAACCATTGCTGGAGGCGGGGCAACTTTTATGCAGGGAAAAGTCCCCATGGCCAATGGCGTCACATTCGGATCCTTCATACTGGTTAACGATATGGGCGGGCCGGTAGTAGACAACATACTGATTCCAGGCCGGCAATCTCCCCTGCTCAGGCTGCTCAGGCATGAATACGGGCACTACCTGCAGAACAGGGAAAGCGGATGGCTATACCTTTTTAAATACGGAATCCCCAGCGCCGGAATGATCGTATGGCCGGAAAAGGATGCAGAATTCCGCTCCGACAAACATCTCCTGATACAAAACGGCACTACGCCCCTCTTCAGAAGTTACGGGGACACCTATCAGAAAATCAAGCCCGCCTGGTGGGAGTTTGCCCTGATGTTTACTGCCATTATCGCTGCAGCGCTTTGGGGTGGCCCGGCGGCGGGCGCCGGCGCCTGGCTGATGACTGCCGGAGTGATCGCTGCATTTAATTTAAGAAACCGATAATCGGACAAAACAAAAAATGCCTCCGGACACTATCCCGTCAGGCATTTTCTATAATCATCAATTTACAGCCCTGAGTTCACCGGTAAATTATATCGCCCGGAAATTATCAAGTGAAGGTTTGATCTGCACCACAAAGAAGAGAGGGCTTTCCTCTCCGCTGATACCACCTGAGTCTCAGAAAGGCCAGAACTGGTTGTCGTACCAGATGTCTTCCTTCAGCTGTTCATTCAGTTCATGCAGAATTTTGTGGTGCCCCTTCTCCCAGTCGGCAAGCCAGGAATACAACTCCTTTTCGTTAGGATCTGACGCTTCTGCAGCCTGCCTCGAATATACCTCAATGGCTTTGGTTTCCATATCAATGGCTGCCGAAATGGCTGCGGCTTCAAAACTGGCCGCACTGATCTGCTTCCGGATATTGTCCGACAGGATCAACTCCACTACCCCGGGATCGGCTTTCAGGTCGATTTTCCCGAATTTCTGATCCTTGCTGTAGCTTGCAAACTGCTTTGAAAGGAACTCCACATGGGTTTGTTCCTCTTCAGCCATCATACTGAAAATTTTCTTTACCTCTTCACTCGATGCCTGTTCGGCAACCTTCTCATAAAATGCCTTTCCCCTCTTCTCCATCAGAATGGCCGTCTTGAGGATTTCGGTAGATTTTTTGTTCTCCATAACTATATTGTATTTGATGTTTCGCAGCAAAAGGCAATCCCTTACAAACCTACAAAATTACCCTTATAAAAAACATGAAGGCCCGAATAAAGTTTGGACGGGAGCCGGAATTAATCCCTAAATTTGCATAACCGTCCTGATTCTGTTACCATCAGGATAAGCAATCATAAAATGGCATGAGCGGAAATATCAGTATACTGAATGCCCTTTTCAGGCAATGGAGCGGAAAGGAAGCCACCAAGTCAGAAGTTTTACCGGCTTCGGGTTCTGACCGTGTTTATTACCGCATTTCAGCTCACGACATTACCGCCATTGGCGCATGGAATCCTGACAAACGTGAAAATAAAGCTTTTACGGCCTTTTCGCGCCACTTTGCCGCGAAAGATTTACCGGTACCCGAAGTCTATCTGAATGATGAATCGGGCATGGCTTACCTGCAAACCGACCTGGGCGATCAGAACCTTTTCGGGATACTAAGCGAAGAAGGCCTTTCCGAACGCGTGAAGGGACTTTACCGTCAGGTGGTCCGCTGGCTCCCGCGTTTTCAGATAAGCGGCGGCGACGGCCTCGATTATTCACTCTGCTATCCCCGTCAGTCATTTGACCGGCAAAGCATGATGTGGGACCTGAATTATTTCAAATACTATTTTGTCAGGCTTTCAGGTTTCAATTTTGATGAACAGGCGCTTGAAGATGATTTCGACCGGCTGACATCCTTTCTGCTTCAGGCTGATTCAGATTATTTCCTTTACCGGGACTTTCAGTCGCGCAACATCATGATTACCGGCGGCAACCCGTTCTTCATCGACTTTCAGGGAGGCCGCAGAGGGCCATTGCAATACGACATCGCTTCCCTGCTTTTTGACGCCAAAGCCAATCTGCCCAACGATTTCAGGGATGAGCTGCTCAACCTTTACATTCAGGAAGCATCCGTACTGAAAGAGATTAATCAGGAAGTATTTCTGAAGTATTATTACGGATTCGTGCTTATCCGTATCCTTCAGGCACTGGGGGCTTATGGATTCAGGGGCTTTTATCAGAAAAAGGAACATTTTCTGCAGAGCATTCCCTTTGCACTTGACAATCTCGACCATCTGCTGATCCATCACCGGCCCGAAATTGAAATGCCGGCCCTGGAGAAACTGTTGCAAAGGTTTATCTCCAGCGAAACACTGAGGAGCCATGCAAAACCATCCCTGAAAGTCAGTGTGAACAGTTTTTCATACAGAAACAATATTCCTGAAGACCCCACAGGCAACGGCGGCGGTTTTGTTTTCGACTGCCGGGCCCTGCCCAACCCCGGCAGACTCGATGAATACAAAAACCTCAGCGGTTTGGATGATCCGGTGATGCGTTACCTCAGCGCTCAGCCGGAAACCGGCATTTTCCTTGCAAGTGTCTTTACCCTGATTGACCAGGCCGTGGAGAATTACATTTCGCGCGGATTTCAGCACCTGATGGTAAGCTTCGGCTGCACCGGCGGACAGCACCGCTCGGTTTACTGCGCCGGGCAACTTGCCAAACACCTGAATAAAAGATTCAACATGAAAATACAACCCGATCATACCCAACGCGCAAACTGGATTGCATAAAATCTGTTTATCCATAGTCAGTCAGCACGTGACTTTTCATAATAAAGGACAACAACAGATAGAAAATACCATAGATCATGAGCAAGACCATGTGTGAAAGAGGGAAAAAGGGAGAAAAAGATACCAGTGAACCAAAGTACAAATGCAAAGAATGCGGCGCATTGGTTAAAAAAGAGAAGCAGGTCTGTAAACCAAAGGAGTTATAATTCCGAACTTATCCGGGAATGAAAGAACCATTCGATATTGAGCCTTTTAAGGCCGAAGCCGAAGTCATCAGGCAAACCATCGAGCAGATCAGAAAGGATTTTGCCATGTTCGGACTTGATGTGGATTTTCCGCTGAACATGGATATGGTGTATTCCGAGCTATTCAGGCAGTTGGATTTCCATATATCAGGGCTGTTGACAGGAAATGTGCAGAAACTGATGGCTTTGCTCTACCAGATTGACATTCCCGAGCAGAACATTCTGAAAGCCTGGGAAACCCATCCGGAATTTTCCCATTCGCAGGTAATCGCTGAACTGGTGATTTATCGCGAACTTAAAAAGGTGATTTTCAGGAATTATTATAAGCATTATAAACTGGACGATTCCCCCGCAGAATGAAAGCGATGATTCTGGCAGCCGGACTGGGCACCAGGCTGAAACCGCTGACCGACCACTGCCCGAAGGCGCTTCTGATGGCCGGCCCTTACACCCTGCTCGAATTTGCCATCCGCAAACTTAAAGCCGCCGGATTTGATGAACTGATCATCAATGTGCATCACCATGCACCCATGATCATCAGTTACCTGGAACGAAACCGGAACTTCGGCTGCCGGATCAGCATTTCAGACGAGTCGGATCAGTTGCTGGACACCGGCGGGGGGATTCAGCAAGCATCATGGTTCTTTAACGACGGAAAACCATTCCTGGTGTATAACGCCGATATCATCGGCGACCTCGACCTCGGCACACTTTATGCCCGCCATCTTGAACAGCAGGGCCTTGCCACGCTGGTGGTGCGCGAAAGGAAAACAAGCCGTTACCTGCTGTTTGACGCGGAAATGCGGCTCTGCGGATGGGAAAACGTGAATACCGGTGAACAACGCATGGCACGCCCAAGCGCTGACCCGCTTACACAACTGGCTTTCAGCGGCATACATGTGATTAGCCCGGTAATATTCCCGCTTATACAAACAAAAGGCAGATTCTCCATCATCGACACCTATCTTGCGCTGGCCGGAAGTAATCTGATTACCGGTTACCTTGACGACAGTCCGCTATGGGCGGACGCCGGAAAACCGGAAAGCCTGGAGCAGGCCGGTGAGATTGCAAAACTGATTACTTTTAGCGACAGAAAACCAGCATGATGCATCAACCGTTTCTTGAAAAACTTGCCCTGCATATCCGCGAAAAGTACCCTGCCATGGGGCGGCGCCTGTGTATCGTCCTCCCCAACCGCCGGGCCGGACTTTTCCTGAAACGTCATCTGATCCCGGCCGGAGGGGCTCCGGTGTGGGCACCATCCATCTTTTCGATGGAGGATTTTGCCGCCAGGCTCTCCGGACTCCAGGTAGCCGACCCGCTGGAACTGATGACCACGCTGTATGAAGCACACCGGAAAACCGAAGGCAGTGCCGCTTCGGACTTCGACGGGTTTTACGGATGGGGACGAGGGCTGATCCGTGATTTCGATGACATTGACCAATACCTGATCAAACCGGAAACATTGTTTACCTACCTGAGCGAATCCAAAGCCATGACGCTCTGGAATATGGATCAGCACCCGCTCACGGATTTTGAAACAAAATACCTCAGGTTCTTCAATTCGCTGACGGCTTATTACAAAGAATACACCCGGGATCTGACCGGAAGAAAAAATGCCTATCACGGACTTGCCTGCCGTACCATTGCTGAAGCGCCTGAAGCATACTGCGATGCTGTTCAATGGGACCATATCATCTTTGCCGGATTCAATGCACTAACGCCTGCGCAACGCACGATGATCCGGTATTTTATCAAAGCTGAAAAAGCTGAAACCCTGTGGGATGCAGATGCTTACTACCTGGAAAATACCCATCAGGAAGCCGGACTGTTTCTCAGAAAATACAAGGAAGACCGAAGCCTGGGCGGATTTCATGAAATCACCGATCATTTTAAAACATCCGCACGGAATATCACCATAGCAGGGGTGCCGCGTTTCACCGCCCAGGCCAACCTGGCCGGAAGCATTCTCAGAAATCTGACGGAAAAAGGAGACCCCGCCATCCTGAATAAAACGGCAGTGGTGCTGGCCGACGAATCCCTGCTGCTTCCCCTGCTCAACGCCATTCCTCCGGAGGCAGGCGATTTCAACATCACCATGGGTTTCCCGCTGCAACAATCGCCGGTTTACAACCTGTTCGACAGCATTTTTGAAATGCATGTACATGCAACTGAAGGAAAAACAGCCGGCGAACCCCGGTTTTACTTCCGTCATCTGCTGGCAGTATTGCAGCACAGCTACATACAGTACCTGGCCGGACAGCAGGCGCTGGCGTCCATCATTGCACACATCCGGAACAGCAACAAGCCCTTTGTCGGCATCCCGGACCTGAAGGCGATCAGCGGAGAACCAGACAGCCCGGGCGAACTGCTACATCTGCTCATGAAAAAGCCCGACTCTGTTTACGGTTTCACGCAACAACTTGCCGGAATCATCAATACGCTGAAAAACGGGCTGACGACCGGCGCTGAGAAAGAACGCAAGATAAATCAGGCCGAGAATGAAATACTCTATAATATTGCATTAATAATCAACAGATTACAAATATTTACCGGCAAGGCCGATTATATAGGTGAACTGCGTACGCTGCACACCCTGTTCAGGGAATCGGCGGCAGCCAGTCCGGTAGCCTTTTACGGTGAACCATTGAAGGGGATTCAGGTAATGGGAATGCTTGAAACCCGGGTGCTGGATTTCGAAAACATCATCCTGGTTTCTGCCAACGAAGACATTCTGCCATCCGCCAGGAATCACAACTCCTTTATACCGTTCGAAATCAGACGAGAGTTCGGACTGCCGACACACCACGAACAACAGGCCGTTTTCGCCTACCATTTTTACCGGCTGCTGCAACGTTGCACCAATGCCTGGCTTATATACAACGCGGAATCCGACGAACTTGGAGGGGGAGAAAAGAGCAGGTTTCTGAGTCAGATCATGCATGAATTACCGGCTTACAGCCCGCTGAACCGGATCAGCGAAATCAAACCCGCTTTCGACGCGAAACTGGGTACTCCCGGTGAAATTACAGTAGACAAAGATGAAGCTGTTATTGAAAAGCTGATCAGTATTTCCCGGAAAGGCATCTCCCCTACCGCGATTACCCAATACCTGAACTGCTCCCTGAAGTATTACTTCAATTATGTGCTGGGGCTTGGAGAAACGGAGGAGGTTGAAGAAACCATGGACTTCCGCACTTTGGGAACCATCATCCATGAAGTGGTTCAGCGCTTCCTTGAACCGTTTGTGGGGAGTTTCCCGACGGAGCATGACTACCGTCAGATGCAGCAACAGGCGGGAGAGGCCATAGCCGGAGCACTGCAGAAACACTTCCCGGGAGGAGAAACCACCAAAGGACGCAACCTGCTGATCATCAAAGTCGCCGAGGTATGGATCAGGCGTTTCCTCGAAATGGAAGCTGAAGCCGGATATAATCCGGCCAACGGGGACCATCTGATCGCGCTGGAAAAACAACTGACGGCCCCCCTGACCATCGATGTCCCCGGACAAGGAAAAATCACTGTAACGCTGAAAGGCACCGCCGACCGCATCGACCGCGTAAACGGACACACCCGTATCATCGACTACAAAACCGGGAAAGTTGAGGCAAGATCGTTAAAAATCAAAGATGTAGCGGCAGTTTTTATGCCCGCCAAAGAGATTAAGGAAAAAGCGCTTCAGTTATTTTTCTACCTCTACCTTGCAGGAAAAGAAAATATCGCGACAGCTGACTTCAGTGCCGGGATCATTACTTTCCGTTCGCTTAAAGACGGGTATCTGCCGTTGTTGGTAACAGATGCCGGCAATCAGGCTGCATTGGAGGCCTTTGAAAATGAGCTGACCGGGTTGCTGGAAGAACTGTTCGATCCCGGGGTTCCCTTCGCACAGACTTCCTTCAGGGAGCATTGCAGCAACTGCCCCTACAGGGCCATCTGTAACAGGGACGAGCTGAAGCCATGGTGAAATCGCTTTCCGTTTGATTCTCTTTACTACGGCAGCAGTAAGATTTTTCTGAACCTGTTTACCCGGCGACGTCTATAAGTCTCCGCGCATGCACGATGCATTTCGCCCCCTTTCATCCCCATCCCGGCTATTACCCTGGCCCAGCCATCCGTTGATGTCAATTCCGGACAAAAAGATGTCCGTTAATGTACACATATTTACATGTATAGATATTTGTATTTAAAATCACATGCTCCTGAAACCTAATATTGACGATAGTTTCAATAGTTTGGCACAATTGTTATAATAAGTCTGCAAACACGGATTATTAAACCTAAAAACCAAAAACCATGAAACGCACCCTTTACTTATTATCAGCATTATTCACGGCCTTACTTTTTACTCCGGCCCGGTTATCCGCCCAATGGTCGCAGCCTGAGGTTATTTTACCCTGGGAAGCGGTTCCCGCGCAATTCGGAGATGAGGATGTCTCTCCGTTTATAGCAGCAGCAAGTGATCCCGCCGGGACCATCCACCTTGTCTGGAGCAATGATAACCAGGGTATGTCCACCATGGTTCATGCCTCCCGCCAAAACGGAGCGTGGAGCGAAATCACCACCATTTCATCCGAAAACCCATATTCAGTTATGCCGTCCCTGATTATTGATGAAAACGGAACACTGCATTGCGCCTGGGTTACCATGGATTTCAACTTTAACTTCCTGATTTCCTATTCCCGCAAATTTTCAGGGGAGAATTGGGAGTCTCCTGTAGTGGTATCAGACCCGGAATTGCTTTTGAATACCTATCCGCAACTTGTGGTCGATAATGCCGGAAATATCCGTCTTTTCTACACCGCCGCGGACTTCTCGGGAGAAAATGCATTCTATTACCTAAAACATGCCCTTATAGATCAGCAGAATACAGACAACCCGGTGCTTCAACCAGTGCCCCAGACATCGCCCGACCTGCTGGCAAATCAGTCTTCGGTGGTTGCGGACGCCAACGGGATGCTTCATTGTGTATGGCACGACAGTGAGGGAGGCGCAAGCAATATTTCAATAGCATCCTTCGATGGAACCGCCTGGGGGCCAACCACAAAACTCGCGAACAGCGGACAGGGAAGCAGCATTCAGGATGAGATGCCGATCGTTCTCTTATCGAACAGCAGCAACGAGACATTTGCTTTATGGGTAGCCTCTATGTCAGGTATCGGACAGTTCAGTATTATGCAAAACAGCAGCTGGTCACCGGGCCAGAATACCGCGGACCCCCACTTCAGAAATGCCACGGGGCTATGTGATCCGAATAATGTGCTTAATATGGCGGGAACTACACTATCACCCTCAGGCGGGGACCTGTATCATCATACATATCAAAACGGAACCTGGGAACATAACCTGATTGAGGCAGGCACTTCAACGTCAGCTCCCGGCTTCCCGGTATTGGTCATTGGCAATGACACCCTGTTCTGCTTCTACGTGAGAAATACCCAATCTTCAGGCTATCAACTTGTTGAATCTCACCAACCTATAGATTTCCATACCGGTACAGATCAGCAGGATCCATTGTTCGCTTCACAGCTGAATATCTTCCCCAATCCGGTTAACGCATCAGGCACCCTTGGTTTTAATGCGCCCGGCTCAGGCACCGCCGAACTCAGTTTATACGACCTTGCCGGCAAAAAAGTAGCGTACAATCGCTTACCAATCAGCACTCCGGGCATGCAGACGTCTACCTGGAATCAGGTGTTTGCCAATCTGAACGCACGGAAAGGGCTCTATATCCTGGAAGTAAAAAATGATGAATTCAGGGTTTCCGGGAAGGTAGTGATTGAATAAAAAGCCGGAGTTTATAATAACATTAGTCCGCTAAATTTAAGAATCACGCAAGGATCCCGCCACAGCGGGGCAAGACGCAAAGACACCGCAAAAGTGGCGGGGCAGGCAGCGGCGGTATGATTATGAATGATTTGGCATCTTTAAACAAGTTTCCATAATCCACTGCAAGTCTTATTCATTAAAAATTCTCAACGGAGTATTGAATAAAGGATAATTTCTTATTATTATCATCCTTCACAAAGCGGGGTTTGTCAAAAGGTGACAAGCTCTGCTTTTCTTAACTAATATGTTCATCGGGACAAGAAATCAGGATCAACAGATTCCTTCATCTGTCAGTCACTAAAAGTCGTGATTACCGAAATACAGGTAAACAAGGCCATTGAGAAGCCAAAAGGATAACCGGAGCCGCCTTTACGGTTTCCGTTACCCGATCTGTACCAGTTGAAAATGTGTTCTTACCCCAATTATACTCCCATAACCTCTGATCAGGATTTTCAGTTATCCCTTTGAAGCAGATATCGAAGGTGCCAGAAAATGGTATATGATTGAATCAAAGCCTAAAAGACAACAATTTATCCAACATAGGGATATTAAAACCATCATTCTATATCCTGACCAGCCTTATCAGACATCGGTAAACTCTGCAGAGAATTTCCCAATAAATCATCTTATAATGACAGAATAACCTGGAGACTTTACAAAAAATTTCCGGATCGCCCCGAAAAAAATGAAACTCCTAACCGCACAAATAGCACATTTGACCTATTTTTTCTCGCAAACCAACGTTTCAGTAAAGCCAAATTAGCTACCAACAGACTACACTCAAAAGAAAGCAAAGACAAATCATTTTAATTTGTAGAGCGTCTACTTAATTTTTTTTCAAGATAAATTTGATTATCAGAAAATTTAATGTACTTTTGTAGCACCACTACAAAGGAAATTTTTTGAAAACACCTTTAAAAAATATCACAAGTATCCAAACCGGACTTTTTGCCAAACCCACCGGCTCTGGTGAATTGGTGTATTTGCAATCCAAACATTTTGATGAAAACGGACAATTGAATACTGAATTGTATCCCGACCTGCCGGCTGAAGACATCTCTGAAAAGCATATTCTGAAAGACGGCGATGTGCTTTTTGCAGCCAAGGGAACCAAGAATTTTGCCACCGTTTTTGAGAACCACAACGAACCTTCCGTAGCATCTACTTCTTTCTTTGTGCTGAGAACATCTTACAACAATATACTGCCACAATACCTGGCATGGTTTCTGAATATTCAGGTCACACAAGCACTTTTAAAAACTCAGGCCATAGGTACCGCTATTCCGTCCATATCAAAACAGGTTTTGGAAAATCTTGAAATCTCAGTTCCGGACATTGAAAGACAAGAGGCGATTCTGCATATCATTAAACTCAGAAACAAGGAAAAATTGCTGAAGCAAAAAATTGAACTGCTTCGTGAAAAACAAATCCAACAACAACTCATCAACGCTTTAAAATAATTACAATGGTTAGAATTACTCAGAAAGACATCAACGATGCTGTTTGGAAAGCCTGCGATACCTTCAGAGGGAGCATTGATCCCAGCGTTTACAAAGACTATGTGCTTACTATGCTGTTCCTGAAGTATCTCAGCGATGTGCATGACGATAAAATGGAAGGCTACTTAACTAAATACAATGGTGATTTAGATCGCGCCAAACGTTCCATGCTGCACGAACGCTTCATTGTGCCGGAGCAAAGCCATTTCAAATTTCTGTATGATTCCAGAAATGAAGCCAACATTGGTGAACTCATAAACATTGCGTTGACTGATCTGGAAGAAGCCAACCGCGAGAAATTATACAGTGAAGACGGTGCCGGCATTTTCCAAAACATTGATTTTAACAGCAGTAAGCTGGGTGAGCCAAAAGATAAGAATCAACGGCTCAAAACCCTGTTGATTGATTTTAACAATGAAAAACTCAATTTGCGTCCATCGCACCTGGGCGGGGCAGATATAATTGGCGGCGCCTACGAATTTCTGATTTCCAATTTTGCAAGTGATGCCGGGAAAAAAGCCGGGGAGTTTTTTACACCTTCCGAAGTTTCAACTTTATTGGCCAAACTCACCAAAAGCAAGCCCGGTTCGCGCATTTGCGATCCAACCTGTGGTTCTGGTTCATTGCTTATCAAAGCCGGTAACGAGGTAGGCTCCGGCAATTTTTCATTGTTTGGACAGGAAGCCAATGGCAGCACCTGGGCATTGGCAGTGATGAACATGTTTTTGCATGGTTTTGACAATGCCAACATCCGCTGGGGCGATACCATCCGCAACCCCAAACTGAAAGAAGGCGATGCCTTAATGAAGTTTGATACAGTGGTGGCCAATCCGCCATTCTCCTTAGACAAATGGGGCAAAATAGAAGACAAGGACGGAGAAAAAACCACCGTAAGCTACGACCCCGAAAGCGATAAATACAACCGTTTTTGGCGGGGTGTGCCACCCAAAAGCAAAGGCGACTGGGCATTTATCAGCCACATGATTGAAACGCTGAATGAACACGGCAAAGCAGGTGTGGTAGTGCCGCATGGTGTGTTGTTCCGGGGCAGCAGCGAAGGGAAAATCAGGCAGAAAACCATTGAAGAAAACCTGTTGGAGGCAGTAATCGGTTTACCTGCCAACCTGTTTTTTGGTACAGGCATTCCGGCTGCCATATTGGTTTTTAACAAGCAAAAGAGCAGCAACAATGTATTGTTTATTGATGCCAGCAAACACTACGAAAGTGCCAAAAATCAAAACAAGCTGCGGGCAAGCGATATTGAACACATTGTAACTACTTACCGTGATTTTGCTGCCGGCAAACTACAGCCCGGAGTGGTGGAAGATAAATACAGCTATATAGCCTCTCCTGAAGAAATACAGGAAAACGACTACAACCTGAACATCCCCCGATATGTGGACACTTTTGAAGAAGAAGCCGAAGTGGATATTGCTGCCGTGCAGAAGGAGATTGAGTTGCTGGAAGGGGAATTGGTGAAGGTGCAGGGAGAGATTGAAGTTTATCTGAAACAGCTAATTACCTAATTATGGAAAAGCTCACCCGACATAGCATTCAATGGTTTTACAACCTATTGGCAAAAGGAGAATGTGAAATACTTGATTTCAAAGAACAACTGGAAGACAAAATTGCTTTTGGTAAGTCTTTAAAAAATTTTGCGCCTAAGTATGATGAATTGGCCAAAGATGTGGTCGCGTTTGCCAATAAAAAAGGGGGCTTTTTATTTGTCGGGATAGAAGATAAAACTAAAGAAATTAATCCTGAATTTGAATATTCAGACAGCAAGGTTTTTGAGCTTATCCGACAAATTCAGGATAGAACAGTTCCTTCCATAACCATCAAACCACATAAAGTAAATGTTAATGGACTAGATGTATTGGTGCTTGAAGTTCCATTTACTGCTCAACTCCATAGAACTTCGAAAAGTGAATATTTGATTAGAAGTAATGATGGTAACAGGCCGATAGAAACCTATGAAATGGCGACTGTTCAGGCTGAAAAAGGCTTAATTGTTTTCGACCAGAAAACCTGGGATTTACCTCTTGATGGCAGAGGCAATGATAAACAAGGAAATCCGATTCCCGGCTGGCAGGATATAGAAAAAACAAGAGATTTGTTTTTACGAATTCAAAGAGAAAAACCACAAAGCCCTTATCTTAAAAACAATTCTCCTGAGTTTACCGAAACCCTGGGACTGATAAAAGAAGTAAACGGCAAATCTCTTCCCACCATAACAGGAATACTTTTCATTGGAAACACCAAAGCATTAAAAGAGCTACCCTACAATCAAATCAAATACATACGCTATTATGAGGATGGCACTTATACTCCATTTGAATACAGCGGCAATTTGATTGAAATGGCTGATGCCTGCTTTCAGCAACTGAAATCGGAAACCAAAGTAAAGGAGTTTCATTTTGGCTTGTTTAGGGAATATATTGAAGATTACCCTGATGTGGTACTCAGGGAACTTTTGATCAATGCTATTGCCCACCGGGACTACAGCCGACAACAAATCATCGAAATCAGAAAATACCCCAATTGTTTAGAGTTTGAAAGTCCCGGACATTTTCCTCAAGGTATTGATGAAACCAATTTTTTACGCAAAACCAATCCGCGAAATCCGGGAATTATGGATGTGTTGCGTGAAATCAATTATGCTGAAAAAGCAGGCAGCGGATTTGATAAAATATTTACGGCTTTACTCTCAAAAGGCAAGAAACTACCACAGCCAATACAAACGGATAACTCAATTTTACTAAGGGTGGAGGCAGATGTCTATTCAGAAAAACTAGCAGAATTGAGTTTACTGTATAAGCAAACCGCCAAAAAAGATATTGATCTGGAAAAACTGATTGTACTCAATCATATCTATACGGGTCAAAAACTCACTTTTCAGCAGTTGGAGCAATTACCTTTTGTAAACCACTATCAATTGCGGAAAATTTTAGCCGAATTGCAGGAGATTGAATTTATTGAAACCACCGGCAGGACTTCTGGGGTGAAATACATCATTCACAGAAGTAAGCTCATCAGTGACGAAGACAAGATAGGTTATACGAAGTATAAAAAACAGGAAAAGGCAAGACAAATTGAAGCCATTTTAAGGTTTTTGGATGCGGTGGATGAAATAGACAATGAAGGAGCAAGAAAACTTTTGCTTTTGAACGATAGTGATATTTATGCAGTAAGTCGCCTTTTTGCCGAAATGAAAGTCAATGGTTTGATTGAAGAAATCAGAAAAGACAACAGAAAAGTATGGTACGGAAGAAAAAAATAGAAGTTTTGCAAACGATAAAACAATTGATAATCAATGCTTTGAGCACATTTTCGTTTGCAAGTTCGTTTGCAAAAATCTCAACTTCGACAAGGTTATGCAATTCATTCTGCTTGCGAATGCAAAGCATTATAGCTGCTGTTGCAAACGAAAACAGCTTGTATTTCAAGGATTTATCCTTTACCCGTTTGCAAAACCGTTTGCAGATTAGCCAACTTAGCGCATCGACTTCTTTGCTGGTTCAGGCGGTTTCCGTTTCCTTTTGCAAAGAGCAAACAGCTATATATCAACGTATTCACCCAAACATCTTTGCAAGCTTGTTTGCAAGTAACCCAAATTAGAAACTATGGCAGCAATAAGAAATACCCAAGCGTTTTACAATACTGAAATTCCCAGTGATTGGGAGATTGTTAAAGTTTTAGATTTTGGAAAAGTTTATACAGGAAATACCCCTTTAACTTCTGAGCCGGACAACTATGATGGTGAATACTTATTTGTTAGTCCTGGAGATTTGAGTGATGTAAAATATATAGACAAAACAGAAAAAACACTTTCAGAAAAAGGATTTTCAACTTCTAGAAAATTTCCGAAAGGCTCTGTTCTGTTTACTTGCATTGGTTCGACTATTGGTAAATCTGGAATTGCATCGGTTGACTTAACAGCCAATCAACAAATAAATGCAATTGTTGTAAATAATATGAACTCAAATGAGTATTTGTATTATCAACTAGAAATTAATGTAAATCGAATTAAATTGATTGCTGGAGAACAGGCTGTTCCAATTATTAATAAAAGTCAATTTGAGACGATTAAACTTCCTAAAGCCCCACTCCCCGAGCAACGCGCCATAGCCCAGGTGCTGAGCACCGCAGATGCCGCCATCCACACCACCGAAAAACTTATTGCCCAAAAAGAACTCCGCAAAAAATGGCTCATGCAGCAATTGCTTACGGGGAAGAAACGGTTGAAGGGGTTTGGTGGGGAGTGGAAAAAACTTGGAGCAGGTGAGATTTTTAAAAGCATTACAAAAAAGGGGTTTGCAGACGAAGAACTGCTTTCTGCCACTCAAGATAGGGGAATGATACCAAGAACAATGCTTGAAGGAAGAGTTACCATGCCTACAACCGGAACGGAGGGTTTCAAGTTAGTTGAGATTGGTGATTTTGTTATCAGCTTACGTTCATTTCAGGGTGGGTTGGAATATTCTTATTACAGAGGTTTGGTAAGTCCAGCGTACACAGTTCTCAAACCAAAGAAACCTATCAATGAAGAGTTTTATAAACAATATTTCAAGAGCTATGAATTTATTGGTCGATTAGCAACTGCTGTAATTGGTATTCGAGATGGCAAGCAAATTAGTTACGATGATTTTTGCATTGTGAAAATTCCATATCCATCCATCGAAGAACAAACCGCAATAGCCCAAGTATTGCAAGCGGCAGGTAAAGAAATCAGCCTGCTCAAAACCAAGGCAGAGAAGTTGCGGGAGTTGAAGAAGGGGTTGATGCAGGTGTTGTTGACGGGGAAAAAAAGAATGATTTTTTAATATGGCATACAATTCCAATATACACCAACGTAAATCTTTCCGCCTGAAAGGTTACGATTATTCACAGGCGGGATTGTATTTTATTACCATATGCGTGCAGGATAGATTGTGTTTGTTTGGCAATGTGAAAAATGTTGAAATGATGTTGAATGATGCAGGCCGAATGGTTGAAAATGAATGGTTGAAATTGCCACAACGATATACCAATATCGAATTGCACGAATTTGTTGTAATGCCCAACCATTTTCACGCCATCATGGAAATCGCAGGGGCGACCCTTGTGGTCGCCCAAAACGAAACGGTCGCCCAAAATATTGAATCGGGGCAACCACAAGGGATTGCCCCTACCAAACCAAAAACCGTTGGCGACATGGTTGGTGCGTTTCAATCCATGGTAACGGTTGAATACATCCGGGGTGTTAAACAATTGGGGTGGGGACCATTCAACCGAAAATTGTGGCAACGCAATTATTGGGAACACATTATTCGTGATGAACGATCATATGAACGAATTACAGAATACATCACCAACAATCCCAAATATTGGGATAATGATAAATTTAATAATCAATAAATTCTGAAAATATGGTACGCAAAGAAAGACACGTAGTACCCAATGCTGAAAAAGGCGGCTGGGATTCAAAACGAGAAAATGCAGAAAGGTCATCCAAGCATTTTGAGACCAAAAAGGAAGCTATGGACTGGAGCCGGGAAAAGGCTAAACAGGAAAAATCTGAATTGATTCCACACGGAAAAGACGAAAAAATTCAGAATCCAAACAGCAATGGGAATGACCCTAAACCGCCAAAGGATAAATAGAGATAAAACATGCCATTCAAACTCCAATACGCCTCCGACCTGCACTTAGAATTTCCTGCTAACAAGGAATTTCTAAAGCAGCATCCATTGCAGCCTGTGGGTGATGTTTTGGTATTGGCAGGCGATATTGTTCCGTTTGCAGTGATGGATAAGCACCAGGATTTTTTCAGTTTTTTGGCAGATAACTTTAAAACCACCTATTGGCTGCCCGGTAATCATGAATATTACCATGTTGATATCGCCGAAAAAAGCGGTGTACTAAATGAGGCCATTAGAAGCAATGTGTTTTGGGTTAACAATACTTCGGTGTTGCATGAACATGTAAAGTTGGTTTTCTCTACCCTGTGGAGCCGCATCAGTCCCGGCTACCAATGGCAGATTGAACGGAGTTTGAGTGATTTTCATGTAATCAAACACAAAGGCTATCGATTTTCGGCAGAGCAATATAACCAACTGCATGCGGAGAGCTTGGCATTTATTCAAAATGAGCTAATCAATAATCAGAATGGACAAACAGCCGTTTTTACCCACCATTGCCCTACTTTTCTCAATTATCCCGAACAATACAAGGGCGATATACTCAATGAAGCTTTTGCAGTGGAATTGCATGACCTGATTGAAGCTTCCGAAATTGCCTCTTGGGTGTATGGACATCATCACACCAATACCCCTGAGTTCACCATTGGCAATACCAAACTCATAACCAATCAGTTGGGGTATGTGCAACGAAACGAACATCGGCTTTTTGAACTAAATAAAGTGATTTAGGTATGAAAATCAGAATAATAAACCTATATTTGCACAATAAAGTCAATCGCTTTATCAAGCATAAACTGGTTTATTATGGAAAATAAAATGAGGAAAACGCTAACATATATTGAGGAAACGCTGGGCATACAGCCAACTGTAACCCAAATAGCCAAAAGCCTTTTGGACAGGCTTCCTATGTATATCCATGAAACATTCAGGCTGTACCGAACAGATATATTCAACACGGAAATCATTTTGGCTGAGCTGAAAAACGGTGATGAACTAAGCATTCAGCAAACCGAAAAACAGGTACAACAAATAAAAAACCTGCTTAACCAAAAAGTAGTGATAGTCTTGGAAAATGTACAAGCCTTCAGCCGCAAACGATTGATTGAAAAAGGCATCAACTTTATAGTACCGGGGAAACAGCTCTATATGCCTGATTTGTTCATTGACCTGCGGGAAAACTTTGTTCACCCAAAGACCAGGCAAAAAAATGAGACATTACTTCCTTCTGCACAATTTTTACTGATTTACCACATCATCCAAAGAAACCAGCAATGGAAACTGGAAGAACATCCCTTTAAAAAGATAGCCAAGAAACTAGGTTACACACCTATGGCAATCACGAATGCCATAGACAATTTGAAATACCATGAGTTGATAGAAGTCAAGGGCGAAAAAGAAAAATTCATCCACTTTCAATATGAGAGGCATGAGTTATGGAACATAGCCCAAAAACAAAACCTTTTGGTAAATCCTGTCATTAAAACGGTGTATGTAGATGAAAAACCAAAAGACCTGTTTCTGCTGCAAAGCAATGCATCTGCCTTGCCTGAATACACCGATTTGAATCCAAGCAGGCAAGAATATTTCGCTATTGAAAAAACCGTTTTTTATGGTTTGCAAAAAAGCAATGCATTGGTGAATCCGAATGAATATGAAGGCAGGTATGCTTTAGAGGTATGGAAATATAACCCATTGACATTGGTGGACGAATTGCCAAATGACAGGGCGGTTGTAGATCCGCTTTCTTTATACCTAAGTGTAAAGGACAGCAGAGATGAACGCATTGAAATGGCATTGGAACAAATTTTAGAGAAATTTATATGGTAAGAGGATTAGACATTTTCAAAAAATACTTTGAACAGTATTCCGATAATTATGTGATTATTGGCGGCACTGCTTGTGATATTATAATAGATGAAGCGGGCTTTACTCCGAGAGCCACCAAGGATATAGATATTATTTTGGTGGTTGAAGCTCTTAGTTCTGATTTTGTAAAACAGTTTTGGCAATTCATCAAAGATGGTGATTATGGCGACCAGGAAAAGAGCAATGATGAAAGACAATATTATCGATTTAAAAAACCAAGAAACACCGAATTTCCGCATCAGATAGAACTGTTTTCAAGAACTCCCGATGTAATTGTTTTAGAAGGAGAAGCACATCTAACTCCAATTCCGGCTGATGATGACTTGTCCAGTTTGTCAGCCATCTTGTTGAATGATGACTATTACAATTACATGATTGAACACAGTCAGATGGAAGATGGCTTGCATTGTGCGAATATTGAAGCATTGATATGTTTGAAAGCAAAGGCATTTTTGGAAATCAAGGAAAGGATTGAAAACGGAAGTAATGAAGATGCAAAGCATTTGAAAAAGCACAAAGCAGACGTATTTCGTTTAACAGTAATGCTCACGCCTGAATCAGAATTTGATTTGCCTAAAACCATTCAAGAACACGTGAATCAGTTTGCTGAATTGACGGCTGGCGATTTACCAGAAAAAGCCATTTTTAAAGAAATGGGATTGAGCAATATTGACCCGACCAACGTATTTGAGCAGTTCAAAAAAACATTCAAAGTAAGTAAAAATGAAGGTTAACAAATGCGAGATGAAAACGTGTAAAGAAAATGCCGTAAATCTTTACATTTCAAAATAACATGCATAGATAACCACACTTTTCTATGCATGACACCAACGAAATGAAAAAGTAATGGACACACCAAGTTTCAAAGAAGACCACATCAGTCAGATTCCGGCATTGCAGATGCTTGTGAATCTGGGTTATTCATATTTGAGTCCGGCAGAAGCGGAACGCCTGAGAGGTGGCAAAACTACCAATGTGTTGTTGGAAGATGTGCTGCGGAAACAGCTGAAAGAGATCAACAGCATTCGGGTTAGTGCCAGCAAAACCAGCATTTTCACCGATGAAAATATTGAGCGGGGCTTGCTTGCATTGAAAAATCTGCCCATGAACGAAGGCTACATTGCAGCCAGTGAAAGGGCTTACAACCTGCTCACATTAGGTCAGGCATTGGAGCAAAGTGTAGATGGAGACAAAAAGAGTTTTACGCTGCAATACATTGATTGGAAAAACATCGGCAACAATGTTTTTCATGTAACTGAAGAGTTCAGTGTAATGCGAAGCACCAGCAAAGAGCATTACCGACCTGATCTGGTGTTGTTTGTGAATGGTATTCCGCTTTGCATTATTGAGTGCAAACGCCCTGATATGAAAGAGCCGCTGAAACAGGCCATCAGTCAGCATCTGCGCAATCAGCAGGAAGATGGTATCCGTAATCTGTATGTGTATTCTCAACTTTTATTGAGCATTGCTGCACAGGAAGCCGCTTATGCTACCAACGGCACTCCTGAAAAATTCTGGGCAAAGTGGCAGGAGAAATTCATCAATGCGGAAGATGAAAAAAAATACAATACCTGCTTACTGGAGCTGAAAAACCAGAAGCTCCCTGATTTCGCAAAAGAGCATCTATTTGCAGGCCGCTTTAAGTATGTAAAACAATATTTTGATGCGTTGGAGCAGGCAGAAATTCTGCCAACAGTGCAAGACCATTATTTGTATGGTTTATGTCGTCCTGACAGATTGTTGGACATAACCTTCAACTTTATTTTGTTTGATAATGGCGAGAAGAAAGTTTCGCGCTATCAGCAGTTTTTTGCAATCAAAAAAACCATGCAAAGAATCAAACAAATTGAACACGGTAAAAGAACAGGAGGTGTAATATGGCATACCCAGGGTAGCGGAAAGTCTTTAACCATGGTAATGCTGGCACAGGCCATTGCTATGGAACCTGACATACGCAATCCCAAAATTGTATTGGTAACGGATAGAACCGATTTGGATGATCAGATTACAAAGACATTCCGAAAATGCGGAAGATTTGTTGACAATGCAACAACAGGTCAGCGCCTGGTTGAGCTGTTGGAATGCAAAAGTGATGCAATAGTTACAACCATCATCAACAAATTTATGGCAGCTGTAAAGAAGATCAGCAAGCCATTGGAAAGTCATGATATTTTTGTTTTGGTAGATGAAGGTCACAGAACACAACACGGAATATTTAACATTGACATGCAGAAAACATTGCCTAATGCATGTTTCATTGCCATGACCGGTACCCCGTTATTTAAAAAAGAGAAAAGTACTGCTGCTAAGTTTGGTGGTATTATTGATGCATACACTGTTGACCAGGCTGTGAGCGACAAAGCTGTTGTTCCTTTGCTGTATGAAGGAAGACTGGCTTTGCAGGACGTGAATGCCAGTCCTGTTGACACATTTTTCGGAATGATTTCAGAGCCATTAAACGAATACCAGAAAGCTGATATTAAAAAGAAGTTTGCCCGGTACGACCACCTGAATTCGGCTGAGCAAAAAATGAGAATGATTGCCTGGGATATTAGTTATCATTATCGTAACAACTGGCAAGGCAGAACACCTTTTAAAGGTCAGCTGGTATGCGATAAGAAAGTGAATGCTGTTAAATATAAGGAATACCTCGATGAAATAGGTATCATAAGCAGTGAGGTATTGATTTCTCCTATTGACGAGCGGGAAGGAGAGGATAGTGCTTATGAAAAGTCAACAGAAAAAGAAAACCAGTTCTGGAAAAAGATGATGGACGAACATGGTAATTCAAAAACCTATGAAAAGAACATCATCAACAGATTCAAGAATCAAAAAGATCCGGAAATTATCATTGTAGTTGATAAACTCCTGACAGGTTTTGATGAACCTAAAAATACCGTTCTTTACCTGACCAGGAATCTGCAGGGCCATAAACTTTTACAGGCTATTGCAAGGGTAAATCGTATTTATCCTGACAAAGAATTTGGATACATCATTGACTATTATGGTGTTATTGAAAATTTAGATGATGCGTTGCAACTGTATTCTTCATTTGAAGATTTTGATGAAGAAGATTTGGCTGGAACACTGATCAACATTTCAGAAGAAATAAAAAAACTTCCGCAAAAGCATTCGGACCTATGGGATATCTTTAAAGCCATTGCCAATAAACGCGATGCCGAAGCCTACCAGGTATTACTTAAAGATGAAGCGATACGAGTTTTGTTTTACCATAAACTGGCAGCATTTGCCAAAGGCTTAAAGCTTGCATTATCTTCTATTCAATTCCACAAAGATGTGGATGAGAAAATTATTGACCGCTATAAATCTGATTTGGCAATGTTCCTGAAACTTCGTTCAGCAGTAGTTGAAAGGTACAGTGATGAGATTGATTACAAGCAATTTGAAGGACAGATTCAAAAATTAATTGACACACACATTACTACCGAGAAAATTGAAACCATAACAGAGTTGGTTAATATTTTCGACAAGGATAAATTTCAACAGGAAGTTGAAAATACCATTGGTAAAGCTGCAAAAGCTGATAAGATTGCCAGCAGAACAGCCCGACATATAACCGAGAAAATGGAAGAAGATCCGGCATTTTATAAGAAGTTTTCACAAATGCTGAAAGAAACCATTGCCGAATATGAAGCTAAAAGAATTAACGAGGCTCAATACCTGAACAGAGTAGAGGAAATAATGAATAATGTGCTGACACGGACTGACAATGATATTCCTGTGCAACTGCGCGACAGAGACGTTGCTAAAGCATTTTATGGGTTAACTATTGAGGCTCTTTCAGAAAAAATACAAGACTTTCTGATCCTGAAGGAAGTTTCAATACAGGCTGCACTGCATATTGATGACCTGATACGACAAATAGTTTTAGACAATGGTAAACCTGTCATAGACTGGCAATTTAAAACAAATATTACCGGAAAACTACTCATTGATATAGGCGACTATCTTATTGATGAGGTTCGGGATAAATATAATATTAACCTCTCTTTTGAGGAAATGGATAAGATTGCTGCGGACTGTATTGATGTAGCCAAAATCAGATATAAATAATGAAGGAGGCGGTACAATTCGGGAGCATAACAATAGCTTTTCAGTTGGAGTTTTCAAACAGAAAATCTCTTGGCATTACCATAACGCCTGAAATGGAAGTTAAGGTACGAGCCCCTTTTGATGCAACTATTGAAAGAATAAAAGAAAAGGTTAAAAAGAAAGCTCCCTGGATAATTAAACAACAAAACTTCTTTCTTTCTTTTCAACCAAGAACACCAGAAAGAAAGTTTGTAAGCGGAGAAACACATCTGTATTTGGGTAGACAATACCGCTTGCAAATCCATGTGGGCCTGAGTGAGTCAGTAAAACTAAAGGGAAAATTTATTGAAGTAACAGTACCGGATAAGTCCAAAGCAAAAGATTTATTAAATCAATGGTATCTTGAACATGCAAAGAATAAATTTCATTCTATTGCTGAGCCACTAATTGAAAGATTTAAAAAGTACAATGTGAAACCAGGTTCTGTTGTTTTGCGCGACATGCCTACACGATGGGGAAGTTGCACTCCAAAAGGAAAAATTATTTTAAATCCCGAGTTGATAAAAGCCCCGAAAGGCTGCATTGAATATGTAATTATACATGAACTCTGCCATTTATTACATCATGATCACACTCAAAAATTTATTGATTTACAAACTAAGGAAATGAAAGACTGGGAAAAGTGGAAAATGAAATTGGAGAAACTATTAGCATGAGAAGCATACACAATTAAACACCATCATTTGCGAGCCGCAAAAGTCAAAGCGCGCCCCATAGCTTGTAATAAAGTGTACTTTTCGTTAACACAAATAGAAATTCATCTTTTTGACTGACCTGCGATGTATTTTGTTTTTCTCACCAACAAAAAAACACAGACAATAGGAAAGAAATAGCTAGTGCTTCAAGATACAAAGACCTAACAAACACAGATGTCGAAAGACCGTCTAACTAAAATTGATTGGAGTTACGCGGGTTACTGAAGGAAAATTCAAATGTAGTTTTTCAAATCAGCTTTTGTGGAATATTGACACTTTTGTCATTGAACCCTCACACAGATGCCTGGCGGACAAAAAGTATAGTAAATAATGAAAAAAGCTCCCTTTTGAGGAGCTTTCTGCGGTCCGGACGGGACTCGAACCCGCGACCCCGTGCGTGACAGGCACGTATTCTAACCAACTGAACTACCGGACCAATATTTTAAGAACGTTTCTCAAATGAGGATGCAAAGATAGAGACTTTTTCGTATAACACAAGAAATCGAAAGAAAAAATTTCAATTTTCGCCAATCGAAGTAATTCCAGGATTAAAAATATATGTAAACAACTTATAATGAGCAATTATAGTTGCAATACTGTTTGAAAATCTTAACAAATTATCTGCAAAGAAGGCTACTTCCCATCCACAATAATCGAAGCCGGCTTTTTGGCATCCATGAAAATAAGCTTAGCGTTGGGCGAAGTGGCAATGGCTTTGATCATCTCATATTGCAGCTGCTTATCGCTCAGTCCGGTGCTCAGGATCGTCTGATAATCGGCGATTCCCTGGGCTTCCACCCTTTTACGTTCGGCTTCCTGCTTTTCCTTTTGCAGCACAAAAGTCATTTTCTGAGCTTCCTGCTCAGCATTGATTTTAGATTCAATGGTGGTTTTTACCGATTCGGGCAGGGTGATATTGCGAACCAGTAACTGCTCCAGTTCAAGTCCCCGGGCGCTGAAATCGGCTTCAATTGATTTAAAAATTCGGTCCTGAAACTCATCTCTTTTCGTAGAATATAAAGCCACGGCATCATAATACACCGCGTTGTCCCTGATTTTTGTACGGCAAAGCGGCCTTACAATTTTATTTTTATAATCGGTTCCCAATTCCTTTAAGATACGGGGAGCCTGCGAAGGGGTAACCTTATAAAGTACCGTAAGGTCAATCACAACCTCAAGACCGTCGGCCGAAAGCACGCGGATGGCATCGTCGCTCGCTTTATCGCCTTCATCGTTCACACCGGACATCGTGTAATTCTGAGTGCGGATATCAAAAGTTACCACTTCAACCAAAGGGTTGATAATATTCAGGCCGCTTTCCAGCGTGCGATTATTGACTTTTCCAAATAGCTTCTGCACGCCTACCTCCCCGGGCTCTATCTGGTAAACCGCTGAGAAAGCTGTTCCAATCAGCAAAATGACGATACCCACAACCCTGATTATTCCGGTGTATGGTTTGACCGGAGAATCCATTTTACTCAGGAAAAATCCGGCTGATAGTACAATGATACCTAGAATTATTATGCCCATAAAGACTTGATTTTAGAAATTTATCTTTTTTGTTGACCATGTAAATGTAGTGAAACCTGCAAACTAACGCATGTCAAAAATAAATATCCTGATCGGGGATATTTCCAACATAGTTGCCGGAAAACTGTTAATAATGCAAAATAAAAGTTATGCCCGGTTTTGAAGATGATGTAAAACGTTTCAGGGAAAAAGACTTTGAAGCCAACCGCGAACATTTTGGCAAACTCGGACGCAAACAGAACCCGCACACCCTGTTTATCGGGTGTTCCGACTCCAGGGTAGTGCCTTCGCTGATCACCCAGACCATGCCCGGCGAGTTGTTTATCGTCAGAAATATCGCCAACCTGGTGCCCATGTACCGCGAATCGGTTGAATTTCTTGCCACCACCTCTGCCATTGAGTATGCCGTGCAGGTACTGAATGTTAAAAATATTATCGTGTGCGGTCATTCCAACTGCGGGGGCTGCGCTGCTTTGTGGGAAAAACCCGAAAACCTCTCCCATATTCCGCATACCCGGAAATGGCTGGAACTGGCCGCTTCAGTCAAAGACAAAGTCAACATTACGCTGAAATCCTCCGACCATGCCGCGCGCGAATGGCTTACCGAGCAGATCAATGTTACGGAGCAACTGACGCATCTGATGACCTATCCCTACATCCGCGAAAAGGTGGAGAACAAGACCCTTCAGCTCTTTGGATGGCATTACATGATTCATTCCGGAGAAATTTATCAGTTCGATGCTGAATCAGGCCACTTTGAACTGCTGGGCGGCTGAACAGGGCCACCTGTAATAAAAACCTGAAATAGTCTGCCTTTTCCACCTGAAGATTGGGGCCGGTCGGTAACTGATGCTCCGGCCCGGGGGCTTTTGTATTCATTTCCCCGGTGAAAAATAAATCCTGCCAATCAGATCAACAAAATGAACTAATTTTTTTAAGTTTGCCACGCTGCGTTTCAGCAGCGAAACACTTAATCAATACAGGAAATCATGAGTAAGTTTATCGGAATCAGGCACGAGGACAAGTATGTAATGGAAAGGCGCGCGCCCCTTACCCCGCGCCATGTGGAAAGATTAATCAGGGGAAAGCAACTCGACATCGTGGTGCAGACCTCCCCCAAGCGGGTTTTTACCGATGAGGAGTACCGGCAGGCGGGCGCCCGCATTGCCGATAACCTCGGTGAATGCTCGGTAATCCTGGGGGTTAAGGAAATGCCGGAATCTTTTTTCGAACCGGATAAAACCTATGTTTTCTTCTCTCATGTAATCAAGGGGCAGGCATACAACATGCCCATGCTGAAACGCATGATGGAATTGGGCTGCAACCTGATTGACTATGAAAAGATCGTGGATGAACAGGGACGCCGCCTGATCTTTTTCGGACGCTACGCCGGCCTTGCCGGGATGATTAACTCCCTGTGGTCGCTGGGACTGCGATTGAAAGAGTATGGTTTTGACACCCCTTTCCTGAAAATTTCACAGGCCCATCATTATTCATCACTCGATGAAGCCAAAAAAGTAATTTCGGAAGTAGGTCAGGAAATTGCCGAAAAAGGACTACCGGCCGAACTCCGTCCGTTCACGGTGGGATTTACAGGCTATGGCAATGTTTCGCAGGGCGCCCAGGAAATCCTCGGGCTGCTGCCGGTGAAGGAAATTTCGCCCGACAAACTGACCGAACTCAGCCAACGTGATTACCTGCCGAACAATCTGATTTACAAGGTAGTGTTTAAAGAGGAGCACCTCTCGGCCCACCATGACGGCCGCAGTTTCGACCTGCACGATTACTATGCTCATCCGGAAAACTACCACAGCGTGTTTGAGCAGTACGTCCCGCACCTCAGTGTGCTGATGAACTGCATGTACTGGGATGCACGCTACCCGAGGATTGTAACCAAAGACTATCTCGAAAAGGCTTTCAGCGAAGGCAGGCCTAAGCTTACCGTTATCGGCGACGTTACCTGCGATCCGGACGGCAGCATCGAAATCACCCATAAGGGCACCGAAATTGAAGACCCCATCTTTGTTTACAACCCGACCACCCGCGAACCTATGATGGGTCACAAGGGGGAAGGGTTGCTGGTGATGGCGGTGGACATCCTGCCCAGCGAGCTGCCCCGCGATTCGAGCAACGGCTTTGCCGACGCCCTGATCAACTTTATCAAGCCCATTGCGGACTGCGATTTCACGGAGGCCTTTGAAGACCTGGATCTTCCCAGGGCCATCAAAAAAGCGCTGATCCTGCACAATGGCGCGCTTACCCATGACTATAAATACCTCGAAACTCACCTCAGATAAACTTACAAACCTGCCTGAAATCAACCCGGTGCAGGTTTTTTTATAAAAGATCAACAACAACCCTTAACTACTGACACAAATGAAGAAAGTTCTGATCCTGGGCGCCGGCCTTGTGGTAAAGCCCATTGTAAATCACCTGCTGAGCAAAGGAATTCACGTAACAGTTGCCACGCGCACCAAATCAAAAGCCGAAGCCATGATCTCGGGTCATCCCAACGGCACGGCCATCGCCTGGACGGTAGAAGATGAAGCAGCCCTCGACACCATGGTGGCCGGGCACGACCTCTCCGTAAGCCTCCTCCCCTACGCCCATCACCTGCTGGTGGCAAAATACTGCCTGAAGCACAAGAAGAATATGGTGACCACCTCCTATGTGAAACCCGAAATGCAGGCGCTGGATGCACAGGCAAAGGAAGCCGGCATCATTATCCTGAATGAGCTGGGTCTCGATCCGGGTATTGACCATATGTCGGCCATGCGCATCATCGACAATGTACGCGACCGCAACGGCAAAATCGAGGAGTTTTACTCCATCTGCGGCGCGCTGCCGGCACCCGAAGCTGCCGACAACCCGTTTAAGTACAAGTTCTCCTGGAGCCCCAAGGGCGTGGTAATGGCCGGTAACAACGACGGCAAATACCTGCGCTACGGAAAAGTGATAGAAGTGCCGACACAGGACCTCTTTAAAAATCCGCTTAAGGTCGATTTTACCAATGTCGGGATGCTGGAGGTTTACCCCAACCGCGATTCGATTTCTTACATCGACATCTACGGCATCCCGGAAACAAAGACCATGATGCGTGGCACTTTCCGTTTCCCGGGATGGTGCGAAAGCATTGATGCCATGAAGCAGCTGAACCTTATCTCATACGACAAGTTCGACATGAGCGGGATGACCTACGCCGGTTTCATCGCCCGCCAGATCGGCGCTGCCGATGCCACAAACATCAAAGAGAAAGTTGCAGGCTTCCTGAAAACCGATGTCAACGCACATGCCATCAAAGCCATGGAATGGCTGGGCCTGTTTGAAGACAAGCCCATGGGACGCGGTGAAGACTCCCCGTTTGAAGTCACCAGCGACCTGATGATCGGCAAGATGGAACTGGGTCATACCGAACGCGACATGGTGGTGATGCAGCACACCTTCCTGGCCGCTTACCCCGATGGCAGCAAGGAGGTGATCCGCTCCCGCATGCTCGATTTCGGCACCCCGGCTACCGACACGTCCATTGCCCGTACCGTAGCCCTTCCGGCCGCCATCGGCGTGGAAATGATCCTGAACGGTGAAATCGGCGTAAAAGGCGTTTTCCGCCCGGTAATCCCCGAAATCTACAACCCGGTGCTCGACGCCCTGGAAAAGCTGGATATCCGCATGGAAGAAGAATACGGACTTCCGGAAAGCGAGAATATCAGATAAACGCGATTCCACTTAAAAATAAGAGGCTGACCCGAAAAAGGTCAGCCTCTTATTTTATTCAGTACTTTAAATAATGGTAAGCGCATAAAAACAAGAAAACCGGCTTCAGATAAACCGCTGGCTACAACTCAGGCCCTGCTGCAACCAGGCGTTTGCCCTCCTCGTGGTCTGTATATTTATCAAAATTATCGATAAACTTTTTCGCGAGGTCTCCGGCCTTTTCATTCCAGATCTCTGCCGACGGGTAGGTGTCGCGCGGATCCAGCACGCCGGGATTTACCCCATGCAGTTCGGTAGGCACCTCCAGGTTAAAATAAGGAATCATCTTTGTCGGTGCATGATCAATGGATCCGTCGAGAATGGCATCGATGATGGCGCGCGTATCTTTAATTGAAATTCGCTTGCCGGTGCCGTTCCAGCCGGTATTGACCAGATATGCCCTGGCATCAACCTGTTTCATCCGTTTTACAAGTTCAAGGGCATACTTTGTCGGGTGGAGTGCAAGAAACGCATTGCCAAAGCAGGCTGAAAAAGTAGGCTGTGGGGTGGTAACGCCACGTTCGGTTCCGGCAAGTTTTGCAGTAAACCCTGAAAGGAAGTGATACTCAGTCTGGTCAGGGGTAAGTTTTGAAACCGGAGGCAGAACACCGAAAGCATCCGCCGTAAGGAAGATAACCTTTGAGGCGTGCCCGCCCTTGGATACAGGTTTTACGATATTATCAATATGATAAATGGGATAGGATACCCTGGTATTTTCCGTTTTGGAAGCATCCGCGAAATCGATGGTGCCATCAGGCAAAACCACCAGGTTCTCAAGCAGCGCGTCGCGGCGTATGGCATGGTAAATATCCGGCTCATTTTCCTCGCTCAGGTTGATGCACTTCGCATAACAACCGCCCTCGAAGTTAAACACGCCGTCATCATCCCACCCGTGCTCATCATCGCCGATCAGGGCGCGCTTGGGATCGGCCGAAAGGGTTGTTTTCCCGGTTCCGGAAAGCCCGAAAAAGATCGCTACATCCCCCTCCTTACCCATATTGGCGGAACAATGCATGGCGGCAATGCCCTTCAAAGGAAGATAGTAGTTCATCATGGTGAAGATGCCTTTCTTAATCTCTCCTCCATACCAGGAACCACCGATGATCTGCATGCGTTCTTTCAGGTTGAAAACCACGAAGTTCTCGGAATGCATCCCCTGCTCCTTCCATTGGGGATTGATGGCCTTTGATCCGTTCATCAGGACAAAATCAGGCTTGAAAACCTTCAGTTCCTCTTCGCTGGGGCGGATAAACATATTTTTTATAAAATGCGCCTGCCATGCAACCTCAACGATAAAACGGATGCTGAGTCTTGAATCGGGATTGGCGCCGGCAAAAGCATCCAGTACATACAACTTTTTACCCGACAACTGCCTGACCACAATCCCCTTGAGGTGATCCCAGATGGCAGGGTCTAGCGGCCGGTTGTCGTTCTTCCCGATGGTTGACCACCAGACGGTATCTTCGCTTACCTCATCACGGACAATATACTTGTCCTTGGGTGAACGCCCTGTAAATACACCGGTATCCACGGAAACGGCCCCCGATTTGGTAAGCACTCCACGCTCAAATCCTTCAAGCGCAGGATCCATTTCATGCTCAAACAATAATTCATAGGAAGGATTGTAAATAATCTCCTTTACATCTGTGATCCCGTATCGGGAAAGATCAATCGATTTCACGATTTCTGCCGGCACACTGTTTGGTTGGTTGGTCATTGTTTTGGTGGTTTGATATTAAGCGGTTATATTAATTCATCTAAATATGACAGTTCAATCCATAGGGGTTATTTCAAACGATTGCAAAGTTAAAAATAAATACAAAAGAGGCAGCCCAAAATTTGGCTGCCTCCTTAAATTTCAGTTGTCAGAAAAGGGGACTACTTTTTCTTTTTAGCGGCCTTTTTGCCTTTCCCATCTTCCTTTTTACTTTTCTTAACCTTGGATTCAGCCTTACCGGTTTTTACTGTTGCGGCTTCCTCCTTGATTACGGCCTGTGCTGCAGCCAGTCGGGCAATGGGCACACGGTAAGGTGAGCAGCTTACGTAGTTCATGCCCACAGAGTGGCAGAACTCAACCGATGAAGGCTCTCCGCCGTGCTCGCCGCAGATACCGACTTTCAGGTTGGGACGGGTGCTCCGGCCACGCTCTACGCCCATGTGTACAAGCTGCCCGACACCTTCCTGGTCAAGAATCTGGAAGGGATCGTGTTTCAGGATTCCCTTTTCATAATATACAGGAAGGAATTTTCCGGCGTCATCGCGTGAATAACCAAAAGTCATCTGGGTGAGGTCGTTGGTTCCGAACGAGAAGAACTCGGCCGATTCGGCGATACGGTCAGCGATCAGCGCTGCGCGCGGGATTTCGATCATGGTACCTACCAGGTAATCGATCTTCTCCTTGCGCTCTGCAAACACCTGTTCGGCTGTTTCGCGAACGATCTTTTCCTGCAACTTCATCTCTTCGAGCGTTCCCGTGAGTGGGATCATAATTTCGGGAATAGCCTTGATTCCCTTCTTCTTCAGATTCAGCGCGGCCTCGATAATCGCACGGGCCTGCATTTCCGAAATTTCGGGATAGGTATTTCCAAGACGGCATCCGCGGTGGCCAAGCATGGGATTGAACTCTGCAAGGTCGTGCACCTTCTGTTTTACTTCCTCCACAGAAATGCCCATCTCTTTTGCCATTTCCTTCTGGTTTGCTTCTTCGTGAGGCACGAATTCATGCAAAGGCGGATCGAGCAAACGAACGGTCACCGGCAGGTCCTGCATGGCTTCGAAAATACCTTCAAAGTCGGCACGCTGGATCGGGAGCAGCTTCTTAAGCGCTTTGCGGCGGCCTTCTTCGTCGTTGGCCAGGATCATTTCCCGCATGGCCTTGATGCGGTCACCTTCGAAGAACATATGTTCGGTGCGGCAAAGGCCGATCCCTTTTGCTCCGAAATTACGGGCAACCTGAGAATCGCGCGGAGTATCGGCATTGGTACGCACCAGCATCCGTGAATATTTGTCGGCCAGTTTCATCAACTTGCCAAAATCACCACTCAGTTCCGGATCGCGTGTTTCGATCTTTCCGTCATACACCTCGCCGGTGCTGCCGTTGAGCGAAATCCAGTCGCCTTCCTTATGTTTAACTCCGTCGATTGTGAGGGTGCGGGCTTTATAATCAATCTTAAGGTTACCGGCACCTGAAACACAACACTTGCCCATTCCGCGGGCAACAACGGCGGCGTGCGAGGTCATGCCGCCACGTGCGGTAAGGATTCCTTCTGCTACATTCATCCCCTTGAGGTCTTCAGGTGATGTTTCGATACGCACCAGCACCACTTTATGTCCTTTTTCCACCCATTTCTCGGCTTCATCGGCATGGAACACAACCTGACCGGTTGCAGCTCCGGGAGATGCGGGGAGACCTTTAGCCAGTACTTTTGCTTTAGTAACGGCAGCGGGATCGAATACGGGATGCAACAGCTCGTCGAGCTTGGCCGGCTCGCAGCGGAGCAGGGCTTCTTTCTCGGTAAGTATCCCCTGTTTCAGCATGTCCATCGCGATTTTCACCATGGCAGCACCGGTGCGCTTTCCGTTACGGGTCTGCAGCATCCACAGTTTGCCATCCTGAATGGTAAACTCGAGGTCCTGCATATCACGGTAGTGGTCTTCAAGTTTCTGCTGGATTTCGATCAATTCCTTATAAATGGCAGGCATTGCTTCTTCGAGTGAAGGGTATTTCGAAGCACGCTCTTTTTCAGTTACATTGGCCAGTTTTGCCCAACGTTTTGAACCTTCTTTGGTAATCTGCTGAGGGGTACGGATACCGGCTACCACGTCTTCGCCCTGGGCGTCGATCAGGTATTCGCCGTTGAAGATATCCTCGCCGGTAGCGGCATCGCGGGTAAAGGCTACACCTGTTCCCGAATTCTGGCCCATGTTTCCGAAAACCATCGCCTGTACATTCACGGCAGTTCCCCATTCGGCGGGGATATTGTTCAGCTTGCGGTAATAAACAGCCCGTTCGTTCATCCAGCTGTCGAAAACAGCCATTACGGAGCCCCAGAGCTGCTCCCACGGATCGGTGGGGAAGTCATGGCCGGTTACTTTTTTCACAGCCTTCTTAAAGCGTTTTACCAGCTCTTTGAGATCTGCAACGGTGAACTCGGTATCCAGGTGAATGCCCTTCTCCTCTTTCATGTGCTCCATGATCTCCTCGAACGGATCAATATCTTCCTTCGAAGCGGGTTTCATGCCAAGTACCACATCGCCGAACATCTGGACGAAACGGCGGTATGAGTCCCATGCAAAACGCTCGTTGCCTGATTTTTTTGCAATGCTTTCAACGGCTTCATCGTTAAGACCAAGATTCAATACAGTATCCATCATGCCGGGCATCGAAGCGCGGGCACCGGAACGTACGGAAAGCAGCAGGGGGTTCTTTTTGTCCCCAAAACCTGAACCCATAATCTTTTCAACATATTTTACAGCGGCTTCCACCTCGGGGCGGATCATTTCTACTACTTTCTCACGGCCGTATTTGTTGTAATCGGTGCACACTTCGGTGGTGATGGTGAATCCCGGAGGTACGGGAACCCCGATAAGGTTCATCTCGGCAAGGTTGGCACCTTTACCACCCAGCAGGTTCTTCATGCGGGCATCACCTTCGGCTTTCTTGTTGCCGAAAGTATAAACCGATTTTCTGGTCTTCTCTTTTGCCATTTTTCTTTGTTTTATTGAATTAATGTTAGTAATATCAAAGCTTGATTCATTGCAGGTTAACTCCGCGCAAACGCGGGTGCAAAGGTACAAAAAAATAATTCAGGGAATTATCAAAATCAGCCTGTTAAAGACTGTTAAAAAAGCAAAAACGGGTAATTCGTTATTTGATGTGCTGGACATATTATGGCGACTCTGGCATTGAAAAGAAGCCACCAAAACACTGAAGCACAAAAACACACAGAAGAATTTTATCTCAGTTTTTAAAATAACCGAAAAGCCGAACAGCTGATAGCAGTTGCTGCACCACGTTATAGAAAAACCGGACCCGGCTTTCAGGTAAAAGCAATTATTATTTGCTTCGTTCATGAAATATTGTAACGGAGAGGAAAAAAATAAATCATATTGTCAGGCTAAAATTTCAATAACAAATATGAATCCCGTTATCAGCATAAATAATGATTGATTGTACTCTTTGAGAATAAGACTATCTGTGAAATTAATGCAAAAGAAATTCAGATTCAATATGATGTTTTAAGGCCCATTACACCAAATTAAGGTGGGCTGAATCTGATCGGCAATTATTTGGAGAGTATTTGCACAAGTATAATCAGGTTAGTCAACAAACTTTTTATAAGTATCCGGCATCCATATTCCTGCAATAATCTGGTGTTCTTAGGAGTCCCGATAGCCAGCGGGATTGTGCATCTGCGGCAAAAACAGACAGCACATTATATAGCGAAGTACCCTAAAAGCAAAAGCCGGGATAAATTTTCCCGGCCCTGGTTAACTTGAAAAAAATCAGCTTGTATTACCTGCGAAAACCATTGATGTATTCATCGAGTTCCTCGATGGTTGATTCAAAGGTGAAAGCATCGTTAAGTTTGTAATAGTTTCCGATGTCGTAGGTGTATCCATAGGCATATTTTGCGAGGTCGAGACGGGTATCCTCGAATGTAAAGAGGAGCATAATTTCTTTTACCTGCGCACTGAGCAGGCAGTTGGATGCAATAACCTGTTTGGCGATTCTTAATCTTGTATCGTCAAACGACTTGCTTTCAACAGATCTCTTTACTTCCTGAAATTCAGACGGATGCATAGGATACGGACACCCTACGGGACCATTATACCCCGGCATCACATACGCCTGCTGCTGAGGCGGGACCGGTTCCTGGCAATACCCGCCGGAAGCGTTGGTAGTGGTGGAGTATGTGGTAGTGGTAGTTTGGGTAGTAACTGCCTGCGAACCTGACGGAATGGCCCCTCCGACATTGATGTTCATATTCACGCCCAGTTCCGGATCATTGATGCTGATGCCCATGGAAACACTGCCCTGCGGCTCGCCGGTTGTTTCCGTATAGGTAGTGGTGGTTTGGGTGACCGTGGAGGGCGCCGGCGGCTGGGTGGTATAAACAACCACCTGCTGCCCCGTGGCCGGAGGCAAAGCCTGCTCAATGGGCACCTCGTTCATCCAGCGCATCACATACTCTTTTTTATTGTTACGCTTAATGGTGAATGTCGTTTCAGTCCCCTGATTAAATGTAAGGGTTTTATCCAGATCGGGTATCCCCTGCTCATCGAAGATGATCTTTACCTTATAGGTCGGAGCAATCAGATCGGTAACCTTCACATTGGTCTCGGGAGCCGGATTCTGACGGATACCGTTCAGGATCAGGGTAAACCTTTCGCCCTGCTCAGTAAAAAAGACAAGGTTGGTTTTGAGTTGTGCAAAGGCACTGAGATTAAGGGATAGCGCTGCGATGATCAGCAGAAGGGGGAATTTTTGCTTCATGTGGGTCAGAGAGTTTGATGGATATATTATTTTAAACAGATTTCAGAAGACAGAAATTAATACCCGGCAATTCCATTCGTAATCCCGTGTGACAACAATTTTATTCAAATATTGTGCCGCTGGCTGAGTTCAGAAAAAAAACACCGGTCGTTTCATGCTGACATTCTCAAAATTTCACCTTCTCCATCTGGTTCATCACCCGTATAATCCGCTGTTGTTTCCGCTGAATATATGCTGTTGGTGAGGCAGGGCTCCACCGGCGGGGATTGGGCAGCACGGCGGCAATCATCGCGGCCTCGGCACGGTTAAGGTCTGACGCGGGTTTCCGGTAATACTTTCCGGCGGCCTTTTCTACCCCATAAATACCGTCGCCCATCTCAATTACATTGAGATACACCTCCATAATGCGCCGCTTTCCCCAGAATATTTCAATCAGTCCGGTGAAATAAACCTCCAGCCCTTTTCTGAGCCAGGTCCGGTCGGGCCACAGGAAAACATTCTTGGCCGTCTGCTGCGAAATGGTGCTCGCCCCCAGCTTGTTTTTCCGCTTCTTGTTGAGTTCCCTGGCTTTTTTGATCGCTTCAAGGTCAAAACCGTGATGTTTCATGAAATTGTTATCCTCAGCAGCAACCACCGCCTGAACCATGTGCGGGGAAATATCCCTGAGTTTCACCCAGTCGCGGCTCATCTTCACCTTTTCGCCTTGTGCAATGTGTTCAGCAACCCTGATCAGTTGCAATGGAGTTACGGGAGGCCTTACAAACCTGTAGATAATGGTAACAAGAACCGTGGAAAAGAAAAAGAAGAAAACGGCAAAGCGGATCAGACGGAAGAGTTTTCTGGTAACAGACTTTGCGGTAATCATCAATTTGCCGATAATATTGGATGGTGCAAACCTATAAAAAAAAATCCAGCCTTAAAACGGCATACACGCAATATTTGCCCATTCTGGCATTGGTAGCGGGAAACAGGGTTCTGGCGCTCACCTGAAATGCATACCGGGATTGTTGCACAAACAGATTACATTGCCTTACTTTGCCCGAAAAAAGATGCAGTCATTTTTCCGTCTTCTCATCCCTGCAACCTGTTGCCTGTTATTAAGTTTCATTCAGCTTTCTGCCCAGCAGGAAAACAATCCTTACAGCCTTCGTTTTTCCGGATTTGTCAGGGCTGATGCCATTTTCGACAGCCGTCAGGTAGTGGAAGCGCGTGAGGGATTTTTACTGTTCTACCCCAAAAAACCGCTTTATGACCGGAACGGAAGTGATCTGAACGCGCACCCGACATTCAACCAGTACGCCATGACTACCCGCATCAATGCCCGGGCAACCGGACCTGATGTATTGGGAGCGAAAGTGCTGGGATTTATCGAAGCGGATTTCACCGGAGCCTCCAACAGCGAAAACAACAGCTTTCGCCTGCGCCATGGCTACATATCACTGCAGTGGAAGAAAACGCGGCTGCTGGCCGGACAATACTGGCATCCCCTCGACCTGCCTGAAATGATCCCCAACGTGCTCTCACTCAATACCGGCGCGCCGTTTCACTCCTTCAGCCGCCAGCCTCAAATACGGATAGATTATAAGACCGGAAGATTTAATATGGTGGCAGTGGCTGCCTCACAACGTGATTATGTCAACAACGGCCCCCAGGGCAGCACTTCCGTTTACCTGAGAAACAGCGTAATCCCCAACCTGCACGGACAGATTCAGGTTAAGACAGAAAAAATATTTGCCGGAGCAGGAATTGATTTTAAAAAACTGACACCTCGTCTGGTTACCGACAGCTTGTATAAAACTGACGAATCCCTGAACTGCCTTTCATACACCGTCTTTATTTCATGGAATCCCGGAAAGGCTGCCATTAAAACTCAGTACGTTTACGGACAGGCGTTAAACGACCACCTGATGATGGGCGGTTTCGGGGTGAGTAAAACCGATCCGCTGACACAGCAGCGTGAGTACTGTCCGCTGAATTACCATTCGGCATGGATAAACACAACCTTTAAACTGGGCAGCTGGCAGCCCTCATTCTTCGCGGGATATACAAGGAACAATGGTTCAGCCAAGGAGCTGAGCGGGCCGGTATGGGCCAGAGATGCCGATATTGCTTATGTGTACCGCGTGGCCCCAATGATTACATATATTACCGGAAAATTCAGCCTGATCGCCGAGATGGAATATACTATAGCCGCATATGGGGAGAATGATAAAAAATACAGGGTGATCAAAAGCAGTGAAACCGGCAACCTCCGCATCGGACTGGGAGCGGTTTACAGTTTCTGAGTATCGTCCTGCGAGGCCGCTATGGCCGGCAATAACTTTAGACCACGCTGAACTCCCGCTGCCGCATGGCTTCAAAAACCAGCACCGCGGCGGAAACCGACACATTCAACGAGTCGATACTTCCCAGCATGGGAATGATGATGCGCTCATCGCAGAAGTCAATCCATTTCTGTGTAAGCCCGTCGGCCTCAGTCCCCATCACAAAGGCGGTCGGCCCCTTGTAGTTATGAAGATGGTATTGAGAAGAGGCCTTCAGTTCAGCAGCATAACTCCGGATTCCTTTCTCTTTCAGCCACTGCTGCGCTTCTTCTGTGGAGCAGGCTACTACCTGATTCGAAAACACACACCCCACACCTGACCGGATTACGTTAGGATTATAAATGTCGGTCAACGGATCGCACACTATCACGGCATCCAGCCCGGCGGCATCGGCAGTACGCAGGATAGCGCCCAGATTGCCGGGCTTTTCCACCGATTCAAGGATCACCACCAGGGGGTCGGGACGCAGTTTTACCTCGCCGATTTTCAGCCAGCGTGGTTCAAACAGGGCAATACAGCCATCGGAGCTTTCGCGGTAGGCCAGTTTTTCAAATACGGCAGCGCTCAGCTCCGTAACCTTTGCTTTGCCAATCAACGGCATATAATCAGCCGGGGCGCTGATCTCCGGGCAAACGAAAAATTCCGTTATCCTGAAACCGTTTCCCACTGCAATGGCAGTTTCGCGCAGCCCTTCAACCACCACCAGATTTTGCTTCCGGCGCTCCCGCGACTTCTGCTGTAGCATCAAAAGATTTTTGATCCTCGGATTCTGCGGGCTGGTGATAAGTTCTGACATCGGACAGGGAAATTGACAGGACAAAGTTAGGGAAAATTCGCATCTTTGCAGTTGCGAAGGGGTTGCGGACTCCGGATCAGAAAAAAACGGGACTATGATAAAACTGCTTTCACCCGGAAACTGGAAGGATTATGAGTTGCTGGATTGCGGCAATTTTGAGAAGCTGGAACGTTTCGGCAGTCAGGTGCTGATACGCCCTGAACCGCAGGCGGTATGGGACAAATCGCTGACAGACGAAGAGTGGGCGGCATGTGCACACGCAACTTTCAGAAAAGAAAAGAACGATCCTGAAAAAGGGAAATGGATCCTCAGAAAAGGTTGCCGCGAGCAATGGCAGTTAGATTACAGCTATAAAAAGATGAACCTGAAGTTGCGGCTGGGGCTTACCAGTTTCAGGCATATCGGGATTTTCCCTGAGCAGGGTGACAACTGGGATTATATTTATGATCGCATCAGCGCGATGAAAACAGCCCGCCCGAAAGTACTGAACCTGTTTGCCTATACAGGGGGTGCCTCCCTGGCGGCCTGCGCGGCAGGCGCCGAAGTGGTGCATGTGGATTCGGTAAAACCCGTGATTACATGGGCCCGCGAAAACATGGAACTCAGCGGTCTTGACGGAATCCGCTGGGTGGTTGAAGATGCATTAAAATTTGTAAAACGGGAGGTTCGCCGCGGCAACCGCTACCAGGGCATTATTCTCGATCCGCCCGCTTACGGCCGCGGGGCGGACGGCGAAAAATGGGTGCTTGAAGAGCAGATCAATGAAATGATCAAGCAATGCCGTGAATTGCTCGACGAAAACGAAAATTTCCTGATAATGAGCCTGTATTCTATGGGTTTTTCCTCGCTGATCGGGGAAAATCTGATCAGGTCGGCTTTTGGAAACAGGGAAACCATGGAATCGGGGGAACTGTACCTGGCCGATAAATCCGGCAAAAAACTGCCTTTGGGGACTGTGGTAAGATTTTAAACAGCGCTCAGTTTAATCAGAATGGCGTAAACTACCGGACATATCTCTGCATTTTTCAGTGAAAGCTTCAGCAACTGGTAAAACCGGCTGCGATCGGTATGCGGATACTCCCTGCACGCCTTGGGACGATGGCTGTAAATACCACAATAATTATCCCCGTCAATAAACGGACAGGGCGCCGAATGAAATACAAAATCCCCATCGCTGTCTGTTTTCAGGTATTTCTCAACGACTTCCGAAGGTTTTATCCTCAGTTTCTTAGCCATATCATCCACATCGCTGTAACGGATGGCAGGGCTGATGCTGCGGCAGCAGTTGGCACACAAGAGGCAATCGTAAAAACCAAAAGCCTGATCATGCATGGCATGAACTGCGGAATCCAGTGCCCGCGGATTGATTTTTGCCAGTTTCTTTGTGGCTTTCAGCAACAGGGATTTATTGTCTCGAAATAATACTTTAAGTTGATCAGGCCGGGGCACATCGGCTTCAACGATCTTCAGATCAGTTAAATCCGCGCTGCTGCTTGATTTCATTGTAAGCCTGGTTCAATTGCTGGAATTTCTCTTTTGCCGCCTTCTGCACATCCTCTCCCAGATGGGCCACTTTATCCGGATGATATTTTAGTGCCATCTTGCGGTATGCTTTCTTCACCTCTTCATCGCTTGCATCGGGGGTAATCTCAAGAATGCGGTAAGCGCTGCCGGTATCTTTGATAAACATGGCCTTTATGGAGTCGAAATCCTTCTGCCGGATCCCCATGTGGAGGCAGATGCGCTTCAGCAATTCCGCTTCGGCGGCATGGGGTTCGCCATCGGCGGCGGCAACTCCGAAAAGAAAATGCACAAGCTGAAGCCTTGAAGGATATTCCATGTTTTCCTGGATCTGTTCGCAGATTTCATCCACGTCCAGTTCCTGCCGGAGTATCTCCCTGAGCAGCAGCAGCAAGCGCTCAGCCTCCTGCTCTCCGAACTGACTCAGAAAAAACCGCTTCACATACTCCAGCTCCGACTTCATTATCCGGCCATCGGCCTTCATGATGGCGGCGATCATTACCAGCAGGCTGACCTTGAAATCCCCTTCCTGAGTCGGTGTAAACCCCTTGTGTTCATAATGACCGCTTTGCATGCTGTCAAAAATCGAACCGAACACAAAACCAAGAACTCCTCCTATGGGACCGCCCAGCGCCCAACCCAGGCCGCCTCCGATCCATTTGCCAAATGATGCCATTAATCTTTGAATGTAGAAATAAGAAAAATGTTATAACTATCTTGATATCACCGGGTAAAACAATCATTAAAACCTTTGCCGCAAATCACCGGCTGTTCAATCAGGGCCTTCTTGTATCCGTAATACCTGGTTCAGGTGCAAAGGTATTAAAAGTTAAAGCAGTCAGCAGAATCGAAGGCGAAGATTAAATTTATCTTCAGAAAAACCGGCAAGGCTGCATAAAAAGAGGTAAGAATACTCCCGCTCACAGGTCCGGAAATATAAAAGTGTTTGCAGTACCTGACTGAGTCAGCCTGTAATCCATTAGCTTTGCAGACTTAAATGCCGTTTTTTATGGAGTGCCGCCCCGGATGCGCTGCCTGCTGTATCTTTCCTTCCATCAGTTCACCCATCCCGGGTATGCCGGCGGGTAAACCTGCCTTTGTAAGATGTGTTCAGCTTACCGATGACCTGAAGTGCGCTTTATTCGGCAAACCGGAACGCCCGGCCGTTTGCTCGGGTTTTCAGCCGGAACCATCATTCTGCGGCGATTCAGCAGCCGAAGCTGAAAAGATTTTTCGCTGGTTACTGGATACAGACTGAACAAGCAGTTATTCCATGCTGACAATAGTTACAGCCTGATCTATATATGTTCATTTCCGCCCTTTCCTGTAAGTTTGGCCAAACAGGATCGAACTTAAATTTGATTTCCCTGTTTTTTTTACTATATTTGTGTTGTTAATCTCTAATTTTCAATTGTTATGCCTACCGGTAAAGTTAAATTCTTTAATGAGCGCAAAGGCTTTGGTTTTATTATCGACGATGAAACCCAGCATGATGTTTTTGTTCATGCCACAGGCCTTACTGAGAAAGTAAATGAAAATGATCTCGTTTCTTTCGAAATTGCCGAGGACAAAAGAGGAAAGAAAGCTGTTGACGTTAAAAAGATTTAGTTTTTCTTTTCAGTTCTGCTCAAAAGCCTCATTTTCTGAGGCTTTTTGCTTTTGTTCCCATAAGCCGGGGCAATTAAGGTTAGCCGATAAAGCTTATCTTTGCCGCTGCTAAAATTATATCAATTGAATTATCTGCTTGTTGAACAACTCAGTAAATCATTCGGTGAGAAGGAACTCTTTTCCGAAATTACATTTGGAATTGACCAGGGATCCAAAGTTGCGCTTATTGCGCGCAACGGCGCAGGGAAGAGCAGCCTGATGAACATTATCTGCGGCAAGGAGCTTCCCGACAGCGGTGCGGTAACCTTCCGCCGCGACATCAGGTGGGCGTACCTTCCGCAAAACCCTGAAATGAATGATGATCAGACGATTTTTGACATCCTCTTCCACGCCGAGAATGAATTCATGCGCACCATCCGCGATTATGAATACAGCCTCAACCTGATTAAACATGATGATTCGCCTGAAGCCCACCGTATGCTCGAAAACAGTACCAGCAAAATGGAACTGATCGGCGGGTGGGATTATGATGTGAGGATTAAAGAAATTCTCGGGCGGTTTAAGATTACGGACCTCGATCAGAAAATCGGGGAATTATCGGGAGGACAGCGTAAAAAAGTGTCTCTTGCCAAAGCCCTGATTGAAGAAACCGACTTCCTGATCCTGGATGAGCCCACCAATCATCTTGACATTGAAATGATAGAGTGGCTCGAAGACTACCTCACCCGTCAGAGCCTCAGCCTGCTGATTGTTACCCACGACCGCTACTTTCTCGACAATGTGTGTAACGAAATCCTTGAACTTGACAATAACAGGATCTACCGTTACAAAGGCAACTATTCATATTTCCTCGAAAAAAAAGCCGAACGCGAAGCCATTGAACTTACGGAAACGGAAAAGGCCAAAAGCCTCTACCGAACAGAGCTTGAGTGGATGAGGCGGATGCCCCAGGCGCGCGGTACCAAAGCGAAAGCTAGGGTTGACAACTTTTACGAAATTCAGGAAAAAGCCAATAAACGGGTTGAAAAAGATACCGGGCCCCTTCAGGTGAAAATGACGCGGATCGGTGGTAAAATATTGGAATTAAATAATATACATAAAGCTTTCGGAGAAAACAAGGTTGTTGACAATTTCTCCTATATCTTCAAAAAAGGAGAAAAGGCAGGGATTGTCGGCCGCAATGGTTCCGGCAAGACCACCCTGCTCAATATGATTACCGGCAGTCTGCATCCGGATATGGGAAAGATTACCACGGGGCAGACGATTGTTTTCGGATATTATTCCCAGGAGGGCTTTCAGCCCAAAGAAGATAAGCGGGTGATCGATATTGCCAAAGATATAGCAGAAGAAATGCCGCTGGGCAAAGGCCGCATTTCCGCTTCAGCCTTCCTTTCGCACTTCAATTTCCCCCATACCCTGCAGTATAATTATTTCTCAAGCCTGAGCGGCGGGGAGAAACGCCGGTTATTTCTGCTGATGCAGCTGCTGAAAAATCCCAACTTCCTGATTCTCGATGAGCCGACCAACGATCTGGACATCCACACACTCAACCTGCTCGAAGATTTTCTGATCAACTTCGAAGGTTGCCTGCTTGTGGTTTCGCACGACCGGTATTTTATGGATAAAATTGTTGATCATGTATTCGTGTTCGGGAATGAGGGAAAAATCAAGGATTATTACGGAAACTACACCGATTACTACAAGCTTAAGCTGGCTGAAGAAGCCCGGCTGGCGCGGCAGAAAAGCCCGGTAACGACAACAAAGGCACCCGCATCAAATCAGGACAACAAACCCCGGAAACCAAGTTATAAGGAAAAAACCGAGTTTGAGGCTCTTGACGGGGAGGTACAGTCGCTCGAAACACTCAAAAAAGAGATACTGGACAAGATGAACTCCGGTGTTTGCGGGCCTGATGAGTTGGAGAAACTCAGCCGGGACTACCAGGAAACGGAAAGCGCCCTCGAAGAAAAAACCAACCGATGGCTGGAGCTCAGCGAATTATTTGAATAAAGACGGAATTGTTCCTTTATCAATAGCATAATTCCCGAATCAGATGCGATCGGGCAGTGGCAGGCCGCATTGCTTACAGGTAGCTGAATGAATGCAGACAACTGCCCCGCACCCGGCACAGCGACAGCGGACGTCTTCCCGCTCCATGTATACTTCAGGGCCCATCCTGTTCAGATCCCTGAGGTTATCAATAGGGCTGCTATGGTATTTGCTCCTGTAACGCTTGTCAAGTTGCTTCAGCCTGGCACAGGGGAATTGATCGCATTCGTGGCAGAACCCTGAACGGGTCATTGCCAGCCTTTCGCAGTTGACAATTTTACATACAACGCAATAATTTGGCTTGTACCCTGACTGATTCCGGCAGCCTGAACACCGGTTTTTGCTTCGCTGAAAAGCATAACAGGTGGCGCAGTTGATGCCGCAGGGGCTGATTACAGATGCATGGTATCCGTTCACAGTAAATCAGAAAAAATCAAACCGGCTGAACGGTCATTTTGATTTTGGTTTTGAGCAGGAGGACAATCAAATTGGCCGGCAATGGCGGGTTTATATCTCCATATACCCTGAGGGTAAAGGGTCCTGCTGAAATAAATGAAAGCACCTGCAGATTGCTCAGCTCAAGGTCAACGGCACGGCCATCCGGCGAAATGGCTACGGTAGCAGCGATCTGCGTTTCGGTCAGTCCGGTTGCGCTCACGGTTACACGGGCTGAATTCAACCAATTGAAATTTACCTGAGGCGGCGACTCCACCTCAAGGCGCACCTGCTCAAACGATGCATTTCTGATCCCTTCAAGTTCATGTTTCTGTATGATGCTGTCGATATTGATTGAGAGGGTCTCCTCAACCAGCAGTGATTCACTCTTGGGCAGATAATCCAGCGAATCTATTGTAAAGCGGATATCCGGATTATTGTAGGAAATATCGAACTCGGCCAATTCCTTGACCTTGTCGCATGAAGGCATGGCAAGACCAAGCAGTAAACCGGCTGACAACAGCATAAATGGCAGGCGTCTGATTCTTGTTTTCATGACTTTCCCAATTTAAAAAATGAAAAATAACTTACTAAGATAGTGAATTTTAAGCTAAAATAAAAGAGAAAGGGCAACATTTTAAAACGTTGCCCTGTTAAAAAAATGAGTCTTTAAAATTATGAATTCAGCATCACCGGCATTACCAGCATCAGGATATCCTCTGCCGGATTTTCACCTTCCACGGGGCGGAGAATTCCGGCGCGGTTGGGGGCAGACATTTCCAGACGGATATTCTCCGTGTTGAGGTTGGTGAGCATTTCCACAAGGAATCGTGAATTAAAGCCAATTTCCATATCATCACCGCTGTAGTTACAGCTCAGCCGCTGCCGTGATTCATGGGCAAAATCAATATCTTCGGCATCCACGAAAAGTTCCTGTCCGGTGATGGTCAGGCGGATCTGGTTGGTGGATTTGTTTGCAAAGAAAGATGCCCGGCGAAGGGTGGTGATCAGCGAGAGGCGGTCAGCTATCAGCGTATTCGGATTATCTGAAGGAATAACAGCTTCATAATTAGGATAACGTCCTTCGATCAGGCGGCAGACCAGATCAATGTTTTTAAAGGTGAAACGCGCATTGGTATCGTTGTATTCAATACTCACCGGGGTGGTGTCGGCGGGCAAAATCCCTTTCAGCTGGTTCAGCGGCTTTTTGGGCATTATAAAAGTAGAACTGCTCTCTGCACTGACATCGGAGCGTTTATACCTTACAAGCTTGTGCGCATCGGTAGCGACAAAGATAACCGAGTCAGTGGAAAGATCACAATAAACGCCTGACATGGCCGGCCTGAGATCATCGTTTCCGGTGGCGAATATGGTTTTGTTGATGGCTGTAAGCAGGAGGTCAGCCGGCAAATCAAGCGCCGAAACGCTTTCCATGCGGGGTGCGCGGGGAAACTCATCTGCATTGTGCCCGGCAATCCTGAATTTGGCTTCATCAGCGGCAATTTCAATTCCCAGTGCGTTGTCAACCGTAAAGGTCATAGGAGTTTCACCGTAAGTTTTCAGAAGCTCGAGCAGGATTTTTGCAGGGATAGCCACTGAGCCCTCATCATCAGCCATGTTGGTTTCAACAGTAACCGTCATGGTTGTTTCCAGGTCCGATGCGGTAATTTTCAGCGTGCTGCCATTGAGTTCAAACAGAAAATCATCAAGGATGGGCAATGTATTGCTCGAATTTAACACACCGCTGATTGACTGCAGGCTTTTGAGCAGGCTTTGGCTAGATACTATGAATCTCATATTAAAGCAATTTTCTTTGTAACTGATTCATTAAATGTTCACGGTAAAATTAGAAAATATATTTACAATCCACCAACAAACCTTAGGCGTGCAAAAATAAAATTATCAACACCCTGTTAACCGTTTTCTTTTGTTATCTTGTTTTTACCGAAGTCAAATTTCTTCTCGGTACCGTTAATCAGCCTTTTGATGTTTTCGCGGTGGGTATAAGGTACAAACAGTGCAACGGCCACCGCAAGGATGATAAGCGGAAGGCTTTTTTCATCAAAAACAAAGATCACGATAAACGGAAAAACCAGTGCGCTGCTCATCGAGGAGACCGAAACGATGCGGGTGGAGAGAAACACCAGGATAAAAAAGACCAGTATCACCAAAAAAGCGGCAGGGAACAATGCGATAACCACCCCCACCAGCGAGGCGACGCCTTTACCGCCCCGGAAACCGGCAAACACCGGATAAACATGCCCGATCACTGCCAGGCCGCCCAGTATGATCCTGTAGATTACTACCTGATCGGCGGTAAAACTGTCATTCCCGAGCCATTGAGATAAGGTTACGGCCAGCCAGGCTTTGAACACATCAAACACCAGCACAGGCAGGCCCGCTTTCAGCCCGAACACCCTGATTGTATTGGTGGCTCCGGCATTTCCGCTACCCTGGGTGCGGATATCCAGATTAAAGAACCACTTCCCCACCCAGACTGATGTCGGGATGGACCCCAGCAGGTATGCCAGCAGTGCAGCAATTAAAACTTCAGCATTGATCATATCATCAGATTTTTAAAAACCGGTTTCGCGCGATTGCATTTTCCTCAGGAAAGCAATACGGCGGTCAGGCGTCGAAATAATAAACTGATAACCTTCCCCATTCTGACTTCCCTTCAGCAAGCGTTTATCCTCTTTGATTCCCGCGATGATGTTGTTAAAATCATTGTTGGATGAAATGGCCTGCATAATACCGTTTCCGTAAGTAAAGAAATACCATTCGGTATTGCTGATCTCGATATAGAGGTTCAGGATATCGCCCGTACGCCGTTTCCCAATCTCCAGGTAGCCGTTTACCTTACGGTTGATCATATCACGCTGAATTCCGGCGATACCGATGGGGCCTTCGCTGATGTATGACTTGAGACGCGGGTCCCACACCATATTTACATCCGCAAGCAGGAGGGTTTTCACCAGATCAGCAGGGGGGCGCCTGATCTGACCGCTCAGATTTAGTTCATTCAGCACTTCGGTCGCCTGAGCGGGCCCCACAAGACCATTGAGCAATTCCTGATATATTTCTGAATTAACATCCTGGGCCGGGAGTTCACTTTTTTGCAGATTGTCCTTCAGCCTGGCCAGTGCCGGATCGGAGAAAAAGAAATCAAGGGCAATGCCCAGGGCAAAACGTGTAGAATCAGCTATGGAATAATGAGCAGCCTTCCCGAATGTTTTCATCCTGACTTGTCCCAACCCTGCGCCCGGCTCAATGGCACCTTCGGCGGTTACAATACATTGACGGGTATCTATGCTCAGCAGGTTACCATTCTTTCCCTTATTGTCGAGTCTGTTAACCGAACCGATAAGATAGGCTTCCCTGTCCCTGTCGTACTTAATAAATCCGCTGGCCGAAGCTACCAGGGTATCTCCCCAGGCTTTTGGTTTGCGAAACATGGCCGGATACACACTGCCAAAAAAGTCGGAATAAACGATGGCGGCAAACACCGGATCACCGATTGTATCGCGCATAACCGGTGAAACCGGGAGGCGTACCTCCGCCGGATCAACCGGGGCGCTGAAACTAACCCATGCGCCCTTATCATCCAGACATTCATTGCGTAAGTGATAAGCACCTGAAAATGTCAGGAACTCTTCCTGAGCTTTAAAATCAATCCGGCCGATAAAGTCAAAAAATGCACTCAGGGTAAAGCCATCATCCGCCTTCACCGTTGATCTGCCCTTTGAATGACCGTCATCTCCTACAACAATCTCCTTGAAATACAAGGGTTGGACACCACCGGCATCATCCGTATAGTCATAAAATCCCGAAGCAAAGTAATCGCGGCGTGATTTCAGGCTGACCGATGCATCGTAAATCCGGTGATATTTGTTTTTACGGTTGGCGATGATGGTGGCGCCTGTCAGCGGCTTCATATCCCCGTCGGAAAGGATGGTTACCTTTCCGTCACCGGGAAAAACCGCAACGTCGGCAACCCTGATCATCTTGACTTCCCGGGCATTGATGATATTCTCCTTCATCCGGTAAGTGGCTTCCATCGCGAAAAACTGAAGGGAGTCGCGGGCGGGATCGGTCGACATAAACTCCGAACCGGAAAAATCAAAATCAACCAGTTGCTTAAGGTTTACCGTATCGGCAAGCGACGACCTGCTGGCCAGGGAATTGGTAAGGTAAAGCTCTTCCTCTTCCATCCGCCATTGAATCTTATCCATATAGCAAATGTACTTGCTCAGCGGCAAGGCGATGCGCACGCTCTTTCCCTGTGAGCCAAAAGAAGCAGACCTGGTTCTGAAATCAACCTTTCCCGGGTACACTTTCGCCATCAGCGACAGACTGGGACGATCGGGGTAGTAGAGCCTGAAATCAGTGGTGTCGGTGGTAAAGGATTGATTACTGAAGACAAAGGTTCCTGATCCGATATCCGCATTATCCAGGCGGCTCTGACCCTTGCCGAGCAAACCGGCGGAAGTGAGTGAAAGCGTACCGCTGTGCAATGACTTTTCATTGTACATTGTAAAGAAGTCTTTATCCGAAATGGTATTCAGCCGCATAACATCAAGATACGGCAGCCAGTATTGATGTACTTTCTCCGCTGTAACAGCCGGAAAAGCCGGGGGCCCGGATTGCTCCTTGATTGTAAAACGCTTCAGGTCAGCTACCAGTGAATCCGGATAAAACATAAAGCGGTCAGCAGCAGAGGTTGATGTCATAAAGGTAAGACTTCCTTTCCCTTCAAGGCCTTTATTACTCAGCTTAATGCTGTTGAAGAAGTTTGCCCTCCCCTCATAAACCGGCATTCCGGCATCAGGAAGCTGACGCGTGAAGCCCAGCGAATAATCGCTCATCACCCGCAGGGGTTCCCGGATATCAGGCATTATCCCCCCCGAAAACAAATGCCCTTCAAACTTCAGGCCTTCGGTGGTAAAACTGTTCAGGCTGTCGAGGGTAAAGGGATATACGGTGTAGTAGAACTTATCCCTTTTGTAGACCCCCTTTTCAACCCGGCGCTGATCGTAATAAACATAAGCATCGTTCTCACTGATAAACACAGGATAAGCGGGGAACTTTGCAATACCGGATTTATTCTGCGGATCATCAATCAGGAGTTCGCCGCTCAGGTTAGCAAGCACATTCTTCACCACAACCTGTTCGATCCGTTTTGTTTTTTTCGAAACCGTATCCACCTTGAATGAGATGGAATCAATCTGAGGCATGCTTAACTTGAACTTATCATATTCGAAAGAGCTCTTGTTGGCGAAAAAGTCAAAATAACCTGCCCTGACGAGCCCGGTAAAAACAAAATCACGGTTTTTCCGCAGGAGGATTTCCTTGTCGCGGGGATAAATATAAACAGCCTGGGAATCGCTGATTGACACCTGCGACACCCCCTTGATGCGAAGGTCAAAAGTATTGAGATTCAGCACGGCATTGCTTGTCCGGGTGACCTGTGAGCTGATCTGTATAACGTCGTAGTCTTTCTTTTTACTCCTTGCATTGAGGTAGTCGAACAGGCGATCATTAACCTCTATCCGTTCATTATCAAGATTGTAGATAATATAACCGGCATTTGACAGGTTAATGACCATGACCTTGACCTGTTCAATGGGTTTCTGCATGTATTCTGTCAGTTCCGTCAGATAAAATGATCTGGACTTCCGCCTTTCGGTGAAATTGTAAACTACGTTGATCGGGTTGAGTTCATCTATCCCCTGCAAACGGTGGTACCTGGACTCGGAATAGAAATTTGATGATTCAAAAACAGCATCCCCGGTTTGTTTAACCCCCCTGAGCATCTCAAAGTTCATGCTGTCGGCGCCCATGGGATAATAGAGCGCCTCAAAATACATGTCAACCCGGTGATAAGAGTTGAAAAACGGGCTTGCAGAGGCCCCCTCACCCGAACGCAGCAACAGCACTTCCTTGTTTTCATCAATATACCGCAGCTGAATACCGGGATGGAAAATTGAGTCAGCCTCATGATAGATGGTGGCTGCGGCCCGTTGGGATGCGATCCTGTCGGGACGGATGACAAAACTCCGGGAAGTCAGTTTAATAAAAGGAGTACCCTTCCTGTTAATCCACATGGTGGCATCCTTATCGCCGTATCCTGAGCCAATGATACGGGGGCCTTCAAGGGTAAAGCCTCCCCGGTAGTTCATATCTTTGAAAACCTCTCTGATCTCAATGTCTGTCTGATAGGAAACAAATCTTGGAAAGGTAGCCCGGTCGGCAGAAACCCCTACCAGAACCCTGTCCTCAAATTTACCGGTCAATGGAAAGCTGAAAAAGTCTTTGTGATAAAAATTGACCGAATCGGCCGACCAGGCTGTTTGCTTGAGGTTAATTTCGAACCTGTTGATGAGCGCATAAACCTTCAGAGGGTCAAATCCGAATGCTTCCCAGTAAACCTTCCCGCCCCGCCCGGTAAACCGGTCGGCCAGGGGGAAATGAGTACCGGAAGTTTCTTGAATGCGTATGCTGTCCCTGCCTGAAATGCATACAAGGTCCACATTTTTAAAAGTAACCGACAACACGGAATCAAAAGCAAACGAATAACTGCCGTTCCGGAATTGCCAGGAATTGCCTTTTGATTTAAAGAGTACTTTTCGCCGGTTCAGTTCCACCGTATTGCCCAGAAAGCCCGATAACTGACGCAAACCCTTTGAGTCCACAAAAGGCTCTAGTCCCTTATGCCAGGCCAGTATGGATGATTCCTGAGTGCCGGCGGGGAACGAATTCATTGCCTGCAGGTAATCCCTGAACCCCGGGGTTGGCCGCATCCGCTGGCCAAGCATGCGGTTGAAAACAGCGATTACTTCCTGTTGAAGTTTCGCAGAATATGTACCGCTGTTCCACGAGGCTGTAAACTGCTGCACGGCTTCTTTCGACTCACGGTCCGTAGCCGGCTTCATAAAAGTTGTCAGTTCAACAATAAAGACAGCCGGATCATCTGAAAAGTTCTTCAGATCCTGTGCAAAAATCCCGGAAACAAAAACCAGGGTTATCCATGTCAGAAAAAACAAAAACTTCCGGTAAGCCATCCCAATCAGGTTCAGTGAGTAATAAACATTTGACGCAACGGCATCAGCAAATTCAGGCCTTGGTATAACAGGCAACAACCCAGTTGTTCTTAACCCTGTGGCTTTTGTAAAGCATATTCAAAGTTGAAGCCTTTCCGGTGATCAGTGGAAGATCTTCCTGGTAAAATCCGCTCATCAGCAGCAATCCGCCGCTATCAAGGCAGTTCACGTACGACTGCATATCGTTGAGCAGGATATTCCGGTTGATATTGGCAATGATCACATCGAACCTCAGGTTTTTCAGCATGCCGGCATCACCCTGATAAACGCTTATCCCGGGCTGTTTATTTCTTTGGACATTTTCGAGGGCGTTGTGATAAGCCCATTCATCATTGTCGATGGCCGTTACTTCAGCAGCCCGGCGCATGGCAGCAAGAATGGCCAGCACGCCGGTACCGCAGCCCATATCGAGCACCTTTCTGCCGGCCATTTCAGTCTCAAGCATCACCTCAATCATCAGTGAAGTAGTTTCATGGTGCGCCGTTCCGAACGACATTTTCGGCTCAATTACAATCCCGAACTCAATATCGTTTTTTGCCGGATGAAACGGTGCCCTGATGTGGCAACGCCCGGCGATGGTCACCGGGTCGAAATTTGATTCCCACACGGCATTCCAATTCTCATCAGGCACCAGCCGCCAGGTATAGTTTACTTCGGTACCTGCAGGCCACAACTCCTCCGTATTAAGTATTGCCGGATCAAAGTCCTGCGCAGGAATATAAGCCAACAGGCCTTCCGTGGTTTCTTCGAAGCTCTCGAAACCAAGTTCACCCAGCCGGGCCATCAGGATTTCGGCAAAAGCAATCTCCCCTGCCGGAAGGCTGCAGTTAAGTTCAATATATTCCATAACGGGAAGGTTAATAAATTCAGAAGCTGTTCACAATCTTAACAAAATCTTCCGCTTTGAGCGATGCACCGCCGATAAGGCCTCCATCCACATCGGGATTGGCAAAAAGCTCACGGGCATTTGCAGCATTGCAGCTACCACCATATAAAATGGTTGTGTCATTTGCGGCTTGTTCGCCAAAATGCGAGGCAAGCACCTTACGTATAAAGGCATGCATTTCCTGCGCCTGCTCCGGGCTTGCCGTGCGGCCGGTTCCGATGGCCCATACCGGCTCATAAGCGATCACAACCTTTGAAAATGTATCGGCATCAAGTCCTGACAAAGCTTCGGAAATTTGTTTTTCAACCACCTGGAAATGCCTGCCGGCTTCACGTTCTTCAAGCACTTCGCCACAGCAGTATATGGGGATAAGCTCATGCCTGAGCGCCTGTAGTATTTTTTTACCGATCAGCTGGTCATGCTCTCCATAATAGGTACGGCGCTCGGAATGTCCCAGAATAACATAATCCGCCCCCGTGGATCGGATCATGGCTGCTGAAATTTCTCCGGTATAAGCGCCTGCCTCATGTTCGCTCAGATTCTGCGCGCCGCAGCTGAAATCATGTTCAGTGGCAACATCGTTGGCCAGTTCAAGGTACAATGCCGGCGGACAAACAACCACTTCAACATCGCCGGGGCGCCCGCTGATCAGTGCATCCGCAATGCTAAAAAGCAGGTCCTCCGCCTCTTTGAAAGTTTTATTCATTTTCCAGTTACCGGCAACAATTTTCTTTCTCATAAATCAGATTTTAAACAGTTTAAGAATTCAGGCCAGTCTCACGCGCGGATCGAGCAGGCCGTAAATAATATCCACAAAAATATTAATAATCACCAACATTACAGCTATGAAAAGCACGGCACCCATAACCACGGGGAAATCATACTTTTCAAGACCGTTAACGATGACAACGCCAATTCCTTTCCAGTCGAACACGTATTCCACAAAGACAGCCCCGGCCATCAGCGAGGCAAACCATCCCGATACAGCAGTAACCACGGGATTCAATGCATTGCGGAGGGCATGGCGCGTGATTACCCTGTAATAGCTCAGCCCTTTTGCCCTGGCAGTCCGGATATAATCCTGCGAAAGCACCTCAAGCATCGAGTTTCGCGTTAGTCCGGTGATCACGGCAAGCGGCCTGATGCCAAGGGTCAGGGCCGGCAGGATCAGGTTTTTCAGGTCTAGGTATTCACCACGCCCGAAATCATCCACCGTAAACAGAGAACCAAACATATTCAGACCGGTGAAATCAGCCAGTACAAAAGCAAATATCCATGCCATCAGGATTGCAGCAAAGAAGGAAGGTAATGACATCCCGAAAACGGAAATAATCAGCGAAATACGGTCTATCCAGGAACCTTTGCGGACGGCTGAAACAATCCCGGTAAATATTCCCACGATGGCTGCAAAGCCCATGGCTACAACGGCCAGCAGCATGGTATTGGGAAATGCCTGCCCGATGATCTCCGAAACCTTGCGCTTACTCTGATAAGAACGCCTCAGATAGGGCTTTTTGAGCAGCACCCTGGTGTCACCGGCCGAAACCAGCGTTAAAAAAGGCGCATACCGCGTACTGTCGGGGAACCACATCGACGAATGATCTGCAACATTATGTAATGAAACCGGAGAAAGATCATTCAGAAATCCGAGGTACTGAACCATCAGCGGCCGGTCAAGCCCCAGTTCCCTGTTTATCGCTTCCACCGAAGCCATATCAGCCCGCTGCCCCAGCATCATCCTTGCCGGATCCCCCGGTAGCACGTTAAAAAGCAGAAAAACCAGGGTAATCACCCCGAAAAGCACAAACAACCCATAATACAATCTTTTCAGAATAAATCTGTGCATTCTGCTTAAAGAGGTTTTACCAGGCTTTGATACTCCTGCTTAAATTCCTGATAGTCAGGAAAATCATTATGATGCCATTTATCGATTACAATCCCGTCTTTTAGCACCAGGAGTCCGGGATTTGCCCTGACCATTGTTTTCAGCGCGATATCGTCGGCAAGAAAAAAATCATAATTCAGTCCGAGTGCCGCTTTCACTGAATCAATCTCCGGCTGCAGCGAACTGGTGAGTGCAATAAAACCATAACCATCCGATTCAGCGAGCGCTGCAAATCCGACCATTTCCTGAAGGCCCTTAGTGCTCGCCTTCTCAAGATCCCAGGCAACCAGCAGAAACTGAAAATCAGGATTTCTTATAAAAGTTTCCGTGTAATCATTGCCTTCAGCATCCAGAATCTGCAGATCATGCCCCAGGAAGGTGTTCGGATCTTCAACGCGCTGGTCCACAAACTCCCACTGCGACATCCATACTGAATCATTGTAAGGATAATCAGGCGACAAATATTCCTTTGTTTCTCCGGTATATTTATTCCTGTAAGTCAGATAATACTTCACCGGCTCCGGATTTTCAATATACATTTTGTTGCCGACCTTCCATTCCATAAAGTCTATCAAAGGAAGATGCCTGTAACAATAGATACATAATCCAGCAAACAGGATGGCTGAAACCAGCGCTGTTCCGTAAGCGGATAAATTGCTGAACAAATCCCTGGTTTTCTTCCGCCAGATAAAAAGCAGAATCGTAAAGCCCAGCAGTACCAGGTTCTTATAAAATGTCTGCCAGTTCGTTAAAGTAATGGCATCCCCGAAACAGCCACAATCGGGCACCGGATTGTAAATGGCGTCAAAAAAAGTAAGGATGGTAAAAAACGTCATTATCCCCATCAGGAGCCAGGCATTAACCCTGGGTTTGAGGTTAAAGAGCACCACAACACCCATCACGAATTCCATGGTGCTGAGCAGTATTGAAAGCACCAGCGCCAATGGCATCATCCATTCGGCGCCCCAGGCAATAAAATAATCTTCAAGCCGGTATGCCATACCCAACGGATCAATGCCTTTAACAAATCCTGAAAAAATAAAAACGAGTCCGACAAGTATTCTTGAAATAAGGTGAAGCAACTTCATTTTAAGTAATTTTTAGCAGATTAACATCAGAATGCATTTAAGGTTTATCAATCCTCATGCTTCATTTCACTCAGTTTAATAAGGGCAAATACTGCATAATTTATGATATCATAGTAGTTTGCATCTACTCCCTCTGAAATAAAGGTTTTCCCTTTATTATCCTCTATCTGTTTGACCCTTAGCAGTTTCATAAGAATGATATCCGCAAGTGAGCTGACCCTCATGTTGCGCCAGGCTTCGCCGTAATCATGGTTCTTATCCATCATCAGTGATTTAGCCTGGCTGACGTATTTATCATACAGTTTCTCAACTTCACCATGATCCATATCAAGATCCTCGCCATCTCCGGGTTCAAGCTGTATCAGTGCAATTACGGCATAATTCACAATTCCGATAAACTCCGGCCATTCGTCTTCACCGATTTTATGGGTGCCTTTACCCTGAATACTCCGGATACGGTTTGCCTTGATGTAGAGCTGGTCGGTAAGCGATTCAGGCCTCAGCACCCTCCAGGCAGTCCCGTAATCCTTCATCTTGGTTAAAAATATATCTTTGCATGCAAGTATTGCCAAGTTGTATTGTTTGTTGGTGTCAACAGCCATATTTGTTTGATTATTATATAATTAATCCTTTCTGTAATGCCGGTTTCTTCAACCAATTCGCCCGATAAAGGTACAGAATTTTCGCAAAAGCGCTCAATCGGATGCGGCAGAATGCAACTGTACCTCTCTGAACCGGTGGTGATGGGGATTCTGAATATTACCGCTGATTCATTTTTCGATGGTGGTAAATACCTCACTGAAAAGGCCATGCTCAGCCGGGTTGAAACCATGCTTGACGAAGGGGCTGCGATCATAGATATCGGAGCCGTATCCACAAGACCCGGATCAAAGGCTGTCTCAGCCGGCGAAGAATTATCCCTGATTGCAAAATCGGTAAAAACCATTGCCGTTCAGTTTCCTGAAGTCATTATTTCAGTGGACACCTACCGTTCGCAGGTGGCCCGGATGGCCGCAGCGCAGGGCGCCCATATCATCAACGACATTTCCGGCGGAACCATGGATCCGCTGATGCATGAAACCATTGCCGGACTGGATGCTGCTTATGTGCTGATGCACATTCAGGGAACACCGGAAAACATGCAGGACAATCCGGTATATGAAGACGTCAGCAGAGAGGTTGCACGGTTTTTCGACCGGCAGCTGGAAATCCTCACATCCCTGGGGAAATCAAATATCATTCTTGATCCGGGATTCGGTTTCGGTAAGTCGGTTGCCCACAATTTTGAACTGCTGAACAATCTTGAAAGGTTCTGCGATTATCCCTATCCATTGATGGCAGGGATTTCCAGAAAATCTATGATTAACCGGATATTGAACACCACTCCCGCTGAAGCGCTGAACGGAACCACTGTGCTGAACACCATTGCCCTGCTCAAAGGCGCCCTGATTCTGAGGGTACACGATATTAAACCGGCAGCGGAAGCCATTAAATTGGTAACCGCCATGAAACAATCCGGCCGAAAATAACTAAGTTTGCAAAAAAGTAACGCTGTAATGCCCGAACTGCTGATTCCCTTCTTTATCAACCTGCGGCTGCTCGATATCATTGATATCCTTTTGGTTGCATTTATGCTTTACGAATTATACAACCTGGTAAAAGGCACGGCAGCCATCAATATCCTGCTTGGCATCGTTGCCATTTTCCTGGCCTGGCGACTGGTGAGGATCCTTGAAATGGAACTGTTGACGGAAATTCTGGGAGCCTTTATCAGCGTCGGATTTATCGCCCTGATTGTGGTATTTCAGCCCGAAATCAGGAAATTCCTCTTACTTTTAGGTACACCGGCCTTCATCAGAAAAAACCACCGCCGTTTCCTTTTCTGGAAAATACGCTATGCCAATGACGAGAACCTGAGTATTGACCCCATTGTGCAGGCATGCCACAAAATGGCCAATTCAAAAACCGGGGCACTGATCGTGATCGGAAAAATTCACGAACTTGAAGAATACATCAATACGGGAGAAACGCTGGATGCCAGGATTTCGGAACAACTCATTGAAAATATCTTTTTCAAGAACTCTCCTTTGCATGACGGGGCGGTTATCATCATCAACAACAAGATCAAAGCAGCCAGTTGCATTCTTCCTGTTTCGAAAAGCGAGGAACTGCCGGTGCATGTCGGGCTGAGGCACCGGTCTGCAGTCGGGATTACGGAAAAATCTGATGCCATTGCCATTGTGGTATCCGAGCAAACAGGTAAAATTTCCTGGGTGAAGGAAGGTAAACTAAGCCCGGGGGTTCAGCCTTCGAAACTCAAAACACTGCTCGAAGAGGAATTTAATCCCGATGCGGGGAGCAGCAGGCAATAAACTCAAACGTTCATCCCAATGACAAAAAGCCGGATCAGTTTCCGGCCTGCTGTGCTGCGCGCGCTTCAAATTCCCTGATCAGCTCTTCGGGCGACTTGCCCAGATTGTCAATGGCAGCCTGTGCATCATCAGCCAGGTCATGTTCCGGAAAACGTGAAAGAAAATCCTGATATGTCTTCAGCGCCAGCCCGAGGTTACTCAGCTGGTTTTCATATATGTAGGCCTTCAGAAATACCGTTTCAGGAATCCGCGAATATTTAGGATACTCATTCAGCATACGATCGGTTAACTGCATGGCCAAAGCCCCGTTGTTTATGCCCATACTCAGGTTAATCGCCTTGTAAAGATAAAGCGGAGCCATAGTATCGGCAGCGTGGTTATCAACAAAAGCCGTATATGCATCCAGCAGGCCCGCCAGTTTTTCGGGATCAGGGCGTGCAGCCTGATCAGTCAGCTCTTTTTCAAGGGTTTCAATGGCGGTCATCTCCTTCTTTATACCCGAAGTGCATGCAAATGCAAAAACCATGATCGAGAACGCAACCAATGGAAAAAGTGTTCTTTTCATCCTTAAAATTTTTATGTTTGACAAACTTACTATAAATATGTTTGAGCCGCGAAACCCCCCCTCCCGGCCAAAGATACGCCAGGCCCTGAAAACCCGGTAAAACTGATCATACATTGAATGGCAACAATTTGCAAGGAATTCTCAGATTGGTAAGAAACGTATTCCGTATCCGGAATTATTTTTTCTTTACCAGGGGGAAAAGCATCCTGTAATCAGTTTTCACCAGGCCTTTGGTGATATCGGTCAGTTTACGCTTCAACATAATTTTACGTAAAGGATTGATTCTGTCAACAAACAAAATTCCTTCAAGGTGATCATATTCATGTTGCATCACCCTCGCCAGCACTCCGCCTATGACTTCATCGTGATAATTGAAGTGCTCGTCATAATACTGCATATGAAGCTCCGTCTTCCTGAGCACATCCTCCCTGATTTCGGGAATACTCAGGCATCCCTCATTAAATGACCACTCCTCCCCTTTTTCCTGAATGATGCGGGGATTGATAAAAACCCTTTTCAGGTTTGTTTCACCGGGGAAATCTTCGGCATATGGCGTTGCATCAATGACAAAAAGCCGTATGCTCCTGTTTACCTGCGGGGCAGCCAGACCCACTCCGTTGGAGGCGTACATGGTTTCGAACATATCCGCAATGAACTGCTGAAGACCGGGGTAATCCTTATCAATGTCCACTGCTTTCTTACGCAGGGTCGGGTGCCCGTAGGCAACAATAGGCATGATCATTCTTTAACTGTCTTAAAATTGCAATAAACTGTCATTCAGCGCTTCCATTACGGTTAAGGTTGAATGACTGTATTTCGAGAAAGGACTGAAGTATAATTGCGGCACTGACCATGTCCACAATACTTTTATCCCTCCGGTCCTTTTTCTTTAAACCGGACTCAAGCATACTGCGTTGAGCCATTTTTGAGGTGAACCGCTCGTCAACCCGTTCCACAGGAATTTCAGGGAACTCACGGGCAAGCAACCTGACAAACGGATCGATGAATTTAACCGACTCCGACACCTGATTGTTCATCTGCCGGGGTTCCCCCACCACAAACAAGTCAACCCGTTCACGTTTCAGATATTCCTTAAGAAAAACAATAATATCTTTCGAATGAACAGTGGTGAGCGGCGAGGCAATGATCCGGTTTTCATCGGTAACTGCAAGCCCTACCCTTTTTTGCCCGTAATCAATCGCCAGAATTCTTCCCAAAGTCTTGTTATTTAATGTAAATCGCTGCCATTTGGTTCTGCAAAATTAGCAATAAAGCCATTAAGGATTAAAAAATCGCTAAATTTGACCCATAATTCGCTGAAAATGCAACTGCTTCAACAAACTATTGAAAATGCCTGGAACGACAGGAGATTGCTTGAGCAAAGCGCGGTAATGGGGGCTGTGGACGAGGTAATTGCCCGGCTTGACGAGGGAAGCCTGCGGGTAGCTACTCCAGGTGATGACGGCTGGGTTGTGAACGAATGGGTTAAGAAAGCTGTAATTTTGTATTTTCCCCTGCGCCGGATGGAAGTAATGGAAGCCGGCCCGCTGGAGTTTCATGATAAAATCCCCCTGAAGCATAATTATGCAGAGCTGGGGGTAAGGGTGGTGCCGCATGCCGTTGCCCGCTATGGTTCCTACCTCGCCCCCGGGGTAATCATGATGCCGTCCTACATCAACATCGGCGCTTTTGTCGATAGCAATACCATGGTCGACACCTGGGCAACTGTTGGCTCATGCGCCCAGATAGGTAAAAACGTTCATTTATCGGGAGGCGTTGGCATTGGCGGTGTCCTTGAGCCGGTTCAGGCCTCACCGGTGATCATTGAAGATGATTGTTTTATCGGGTCACGCAGCATCGTAGTGGAAGGGGTCAGAATCGGCCGGGAAGCCGTGCTGGGCGCCAATGTGGTTATTACCCGGAGCACCCGTATCATCGATGTTTCAGGCAATGCACCTGTGGAATACAAGGGCTATGTCCCGCCACGGTCAGTAGTAATCCCCGGATCCTATCCCAAACAATTCCCTGCAGGAGAGTTCCAGGTATCCTGCGCCCTGATCATCGGGCAGCGCAAGGCATCAACAGATTTGAAAACCTCGCTTAACGACGCCTTGCGTAACTATGGAATACAGGCCTGAGAAATAACCTTGATCGTTTAATTGAGCAGATCTGCCCGAAAACAATAAACCAACCATCGTGCTGAAGAAGATTCTGATCATACAAACCGCATCTATTGGCGATGTAATACTGTCGACTGCCCTTGCCGAAACACTTCATCAGGAGTTGCCTCATGCAGAAATCAGCTGCCTTGTACGAAAGGGTTACGATTCGTTATTTCACGGACACCCGTTTATACACCAGGTGCTGGTTTGGGATAAGAAAGGAACGAAATACCTCAACCTGCTGAAGCTGATCATGGAAATCAGAAGCTTCTGTTTTGATGCGGTCATCAATGTGCAAAGGTTTACATCATCGGGTATAGTGACTGCACTTTCCGGTGCAGCAATCAGATCCGGATTCATTAAAAATCCTTTATCTTTCTGCTTCACAAAGAAGGCTGAACATCGTATCGATATAAATGATAATCCCGAACATGAAATCATAAGGAACCACCGGCTGATAGATCATCTGGTTGCCGGAGGGCCATCGCGCCCACGCCTATATCCGGCCGAAGCGGACATTGAAACAGCCAGGCACTGGGTAAAAGGCAAATTCATTACGATTTCGCCCGCATCGCTCTGGTTCACCAAACAATACCCCGAACATAAATGGGTTGAGCTAACCAACAACATTCCGGCAGGAATTGGTGTTATATTGTTAGGGTCGGCGGCCGACACCGGGCTATGTGCAAGGATCTCCGGCAAATCGGAAAGAGATGATATTGTTAACCTTGCAGGCAGGCTTTCTTTATTGCAATCTGCAGCCCTGATGCAGTTTGCCGTAATGAATTATGTAAACGATTCGGCGCCCCAGCATCTGGCTTCGGCTGTGAATGCCCCGGTTGCAGGCATCTTTTGCTCCACGGTGCCCGCTTTTGGCTTCGGGCCTTTGTCGGATGCTTCGCATATCATAGAAGCCCAGCCAAGCCCCGAATGCAGGCCATGCGGCCTGCACGGACTTAAGAAATGCCCGTTAGGCCATTTTAATTGTGCTGAGAAAATACAGACAAAACAATTGCTAAACATTCTGCCGTCAGATGAATGAGATGATAAAAGAAGAAATTCAGAAAACAGTGAAGGTCCTCAAAAACGGAGGCGTCATCCTATATCCTACTGATACCGTCTGGGGCCTTGGCTGCGACGCTTTGAACGCCAGGGCTGTTGACAAAATTTATAAAATTAAGAAGAGGCAGGAAAGTAAAAGCCTGATCATACTACTGAATAGTTTTGAAGCTTTGAACGAATACGTGCAGAAAGTGCCTGAAATAGCGGAAGACCTGATCAGCAGCATTGAAAAACCGGTAACCGTTATTTATGACAATGCACGCAACCTGCCCAGAAATGTTTCTGCACCCGACGGAACCATTGCCATCAGGGTAGTGAGGGATGAGTTCTGTAAAAACTTAATTTCCGCCCTGGGCCATCCGCTGGTCTCATCCTCTGCCAATATCTCAGGCGAGCCGACACCATTGGTTTTCAGCCAGATTGCCCCGGATATCATAAATAAAGTTGACTATTGCGTTCAGCTTTATCATGATCAGTTCAACCAGGCCAAAGCATCCACCATCATCAGGCTTTTTTCCAACGGCGATTATAAAGTCATCAGGGATTAGGCCGTTTATATTAAAACCGGTTTTACCAATCATTTATTTATCAATATTTTATCTGACTTACATTCCTGTTCTGTTCCCGGAAATTCTTTTCGGTGCACCCTTTGCTGTTCGGGAAAATAGCTGTAATTTCGCGGCCGTTTTCAGGAAGGGTTTAACTTTATGATCCAAAGGGTATTCTATCTTATGTTGATAATGCTTTCAGGCTTCCCCGGACTGCTGTCTGCCCAGGACAGTCTTCGCCGGCATAAGCTGGATGCTTCGTTTGATATTTACACCCATCACCTCTGGAGGGGCGCCGCCAATGGCACCTCTGTCAGTCTGCAGCCGTCGGTGGAATACAGTTACGGCAATTTCAGCGCTGGGGCATGGGGCGCCTGGAGCATCGACGGAAGCTATACCGAACTGGATCTTTATGCCGCATACAGCCTCGGCAGTTTCAATGTCACTTTGTACGATTACTTCTGCCCGGTCAATCCTGTAAAGGAATTTGAGTTTTTCGAAATCAGGCAGGGCACCACCCGTCACACATTAGATCTGAATGTGGCTTATGCCCGCCCCGAAACACATCCTTTCGGATTGCTTATTGCCACCATGATATACGGAGATGACATCAATCCTGAATCCGGCCGTAATTACTACTCAACATACATCGAACCCTCCTTCCACTTCAGATTGTTGAAATCCGACATGAAACTGGTTTCCGGATTTACCCCGGTGAAGAGTTATTACGCAAGCAGATTTGCTTTTGTCAATACGGGCTTGTCAGCATCCCGGATTGTAAAACTGGCCCGCAAAGTCAACATTCCCGCCATCTTGAAACTTGCTTATAATCCCTATGCTGACAAATTTCACTTTTCTTTCGGAGTGACTCTCTGATCATCGCAGATCGCAGGACCCGTTATCCAATTAAGGGCAGCGTTGCATGAAATTGCCATTCCCCCTCCGGAAGCTCCGTTTCCCGCTTTCAACATCCTATAAAATGATTCTTCATGGCAACGGGACAGGTGAAGTCATTCTCAAACCATTGTTAAATAATGGATTAACCCCTGCTCTCCATCATAAGGTGAATGGTTGAACAAACCCGTGCATGGGTTGTTATATGGACTGTTAATTCATTTACGACTATCCTGTTTTAATTGCAGACAATGGAAAGAACTAAAGCTTTCGGAATCAAGACTACCGACAAGGAAACGCTAAAAAAATGGTACTACCTGATGACGCTCGGGCGTAAACTTGATGACCGTGCTCCAAACTACCTGAAACAAGCACTGGGCTGGTCATACCACGCCCCATATGCCGGGCATGATGGCATTCAGCTTGCCATCGGCCAGGTTTTTGAAAAGAACAATGATCACCTGTTCCCTTATTACAGGGATATGCTCACCGCTATTTCGGCCGGTATTACAGCTGAAGAGATCATCCTTAACGGTATTTCCAAAGGAACAGATATTGCCAGCGGAGGCAGGCACATGTCAAACCACTTTGCAAAACCGGCCTGGAACATACACAATGTTTCCTCCGCCACCGGAAACCACACCCTTCATGCAGTGGGCGTAGCCCGGGCAATCAAGAAATACGGAGTAAAGGCAGTTGCCATCAGTTCGCAGGGCGAATCCTCCACCAGCGAAGGCTATGTTTATGAAGCCATTAACGGAGCCAGCAATGAAAAACTGCCGGTAGTTTTTGTTTTTCAGGACAACAATTACGGAATTTCTGTGCATAAACGGGACCAGACGGCCAACTGGAGGGCCGCCGACAATTTCAGGGGCTTTAAGAACCTGAGGATCATACATTGTGATGGAAAGAATGTCTTTGATTCGATGAACGCAATGACAGAGGCCAGGCATTATGCCATAGAGCATCAAACGCCTGTTATTGTGCATGCTTCCACGATCAGGATCCATTCTCATTCCAATTCCGACAAGCATGAGCTTTACCGCGATGATAACGAACGGTTCTGCGCTATGGCCAACGATCCTTTCGACCGTTACCGGAAAACACTGATCATTTCAGGCAGGGTAAGTGAAGCAGAGCTCGATGAACTCGACAAACAGGCCAAAGAAGAAGTTTCAAAGGCTCACAAAAAGGCCTTGGCAGCGCCCGACCCTGATCCGGCAAGCATTTTTGATTTTGTAATTCCGGCCCCATATCCCGCTTCAAAATATCCGGACGGAACACACAATTTACAGTCGGGTGAAAAACTCAAACTGATCCAGGCGCTGAACCAGACACTCAAAGCCGAATTCCGTCACAATCCTGACACTTTTATCTGGGGTCAGGATATCGCCAACAAGGAAAAAGGAGGCATTTTTAATGTCAGCAAAGGCCTGCAGCAGGAATTCGGCATCGAACGCGTTTTCAACGGCCCCATCGCCGAAGATTTTATCGTTGGCACTGCCAATGGCATGAGCCGTTTCAATAAAAAACTGAGAATTGTCATCGAAGGGGCTGAGTTTGCAGACTATTTCTGGCCGGCAATGGAACAGTTTGTGGAACTGACCCATGATTACTGGCGCAGCAACGGCGCTTTTGCCCCCAATGTGACGGTTCGTCTGGCTTCGGGAGGATATATAGGCGGAGGGCTCTACCATTCCCAAACCATTGAGGGCGCTCTGGCAACATTCCCGGGCATCCGCATCGTTTACCCGTCATTTGCCGACGATGCTGCAGGGTTGCTCAGGACCTCTGTCCGCTCCGAAGGACCTACCATGTTTCTGGAACCCAAAGCGCTCTATAACGACCCGCTTTCCGAAACATACGTTCCTGAAGATTTTGAAGTTCCTTTCGGGAAATCGCGCATACGCAGAACGGGCACCGATCTCAGCATCATCACATACGGAAACACTACCCATATGAGCCTTGCCGTAGCTGAGCGCATAGCCTCAGAAACCGGAAAAAGCATCGAAGTGGTGGACATCCGTTCCCTGATTCCGCTGGATAAGGAAGGCATACTCAATTCGGTGAAAAAAACCAGCCGCGCCCTGGTGGTGCATGAAGACAAGGTGTTCGGCGGTTTTGGCGGAGAAATTGCCGCCATGATTACCGAGGAAGCCTTTACTTTCCTTGATGCCCCTGTTAAACGGATCGGGTCAACATTTACTCCGGTTGGCTTCAACCGTATCCTTGAAAAAGTCATCCTCCCCGATCAGGAAAGGATTTACAAAGCAGCGATGGAATTGCTGAATTTCTGAATTGATACTTCAAAGGCTAACGGGTTCGTAATCACGGACCCGTTTTTTTCGCCCCCCCAAACCATGATTAAATGCTATATTGCTGATTTATTATCATTTAAGCGAAGTATCTATTGAAAAAACAGTATTTTTGCCGGAAAGGATATTGTTTAACTTAACCGGTTTGTAATGAAAAAACTAACCTTAATCTTATTGGCTGCCACTATGATAACAGCTTGTAAAACAGGTGGAGATAAGAAGTCTTCCAGTGAAAACCCGTTCTTTGCTGAATATGACACCCCGTTTGGTGTTCCGCCTTTCAGTGAGATTAAAAATGAGCACTTTTTACCTGCCATTGAAAAAGGAATTGAAGAACAGACATCCGAAATTGCTGCCATCGTCAGCAACCCGGATCCGGCTGATTTTGAAAACACCATCGCCGCCTATGATTACAGCGGAGAGATGATCAGGAAAGTTACCGGAGTTTTCTATAACTACAACTCTTCCAACACAAACGATGAAATTCAGGCACTTGCCAAGGAGATTGCTCCGAAACTATCGGCACATTATGACAACATCAACCTGAATCCGGAACTCTTCAAAAGAGTCAAAACGGTTTATGAAAACCGCAACTCCCTTAACCTGAACGGGGAGCAGGCCCGTTTGCTGGAAGATACTTACAAGGATTTTGTACGGGGAGGCGCTGCCCTGGATAGCGCGGCACAGGCCCGCTTCCGCGAAATCAACCAGGAATTGTCAGTACTTACGCTCCAGTTCGGCGAAAATGTTCTTGCCGAAACCAATGCCTTCAAACTGGTGATCGAAAGCCAGGATGACCTCGAAGGACTGACCCGGGGCCTGATCGATCAGGGCGCCGAAACTGCCAAAGCTGCCGGAATGGAAGGGAAATGGGTATACACCCTGCACAACCCCAGCATCATGCCTTTCCTGCAGTATTCTGCCAAAAGGGAATTGCGCGAGAAAATTTACAAGGCATACATCAACCGCGGAAATAATAATAACGATAAGGACAACAAAGTACTGATCGGAAAAATTGCAGCCCTCAGGCTCGAACGTGCCAACCTGCTTGGTTATGAAACCCATGCGGCCTTTATCCTTGAGGAAAACATGGCTAAAAACGCCGGCAATGTGCTTGACCTCTTAAACCAGCTCTGGACCCCGGCCCTGAAACGAGCCAAAGCCGAGGTTGCCCAACTGCAGGCAATCATCGACAAGGAAGGCGGCAACTTTAAGCTGCAGCCATGGGACTGGAGCTACTATGCCGAGAAACTGCGCAAAGAACAGTATGACCTGGACGATGAGCAGTTAAAACCTTATTTCCCACTTGAAAATGTGAAACAGGGAATATTTACCGTTTGTAATAATCTTTACGGAATTACCTTTACCGAGCGGAAAGACATCCCGGTATACCATCCTGAAGCAGCTGCCTATGAAGTTAAAGAAGCCAACGGAGATCACATCGGCGTGCTTTATATGGATTTCCATCCGCGCGAAAGCAAAAGGGGCGGTGCCTGGATGAGCAGTTACCGCAAACAATACGTGAAAAACGGAGAAAAGATCAGCCCCGTGATCACCATTGTATGTAACTTCACCAAACCCACTGCCAGTCAGCCATCCCTGCTCACCTTTGACGAAACCAGCACTTTTTTCCATGAGTTCGGACACGCACTTCACGGATTGCTTTCCAATTCAACCTATTACAGCCTGAGCGGCACCTCGGTTCCCCGCGATTTTGTGGAATTACCTTCACAAATCATGGAAAACTGGGCCTCTGAGCCAGAGGTACTGAAATTATATGCCAAACATTACCAGACAGGGGAAGTGATTCCGGATGATCTGATCGGAAAAATACAGAACAGCGCCTATTTCAACCAGGGCTTTGCAACTGTTGAATACCTGGCGGCATCATTCCTCGATATGGGTTATCATAATATGAAGGAATTTAAACTTACCGATGTCAGTTCATTTGAGGATGCCACCCTCGCGCAGATCGGGCTGATCCCCGAAATCACTTCACGCTACCGCAGCACCTATTTCAACCATATCTTCAGCGGTGGTTACTCTTCGGGTTACTACAGCTATATCTGGTCGGGCATCCTTGATTCCGACGCTTTTGAAGCATTTAAGGAGAACGGCCTCTTCGACCAGGCAACCGCTGAATCATTCCGTAAAAACATCCTGGAACGCGGCGGGACTGAAAATCCGATGGTATTGTACAAAAAGTTCAGGGGCGCTGAGCCGGACATCAAACCACTGCTGAAACGCAGGGGACTGCTCGAAGGTTAAACCATGACAATCTTATTTTAACAACAAAGGCTGCCTCGGATGATGCAGCCTTTGTTATTCCTGATTTGATTTCAGAACAAACAAACTGACGAGGCTTCGGGAACAGGCCATGTTATAGCACCACATTGCCTGATGTATAATATTCAACGGGCATTGTCTTCCACTGGCCTATTCATTATTCAGCGAGGTAATTCCCTGATCTTTAAGTTTCTTCAAAGCATTTTTCATATCATTTACCTGATCTGCCGGGTGTCCCTGCCAAACTGTAACCTCACCAATTACTCTAAAAGGTTCGGAAGAGCGGTAGGATTGCGTCGGATTACCGGGAAACTTTCTGTCTGTGAGATCAGGGTCGTCTTCAATTGCTCCGGTCGGCTCCACCAGATAAATCCTCTCCGGCCCGTCACCCATTGCCAGCTCAGCTCCCCAGATAGCAGCATCCAACGTTGCCGATAAAAAAATATACTTTGCATTTTTATGTTGTCCATGGTTTGACTGATAACCGGCTTCGATAAAATCTCCGATTTTCAACTCAGCCTTTGTCCCGTGAAAATAAGTCCGGGAAAATGGGGTTGCACCCAATCCGCCAGTCTGACCATTTTTCAGATTCTGTTCCATAATAAATGCCCCGGTTTTTACTTCAGCATACCATTAGGTTGTTCTTATCAGGATATAAGCGAATCAGAATTTTTCATCATCAATTATCATCCCGGTGAAGTGTCTTAAACCTGAGTATATGAATGGTTACCGTAATCCCGATAAACGCAAGACCGGTATGCAGCCACCAATAGGGGGGAGAAAACAGAAATGACATACTCAGCGTCAGCCATAGAAAAACAAGGCTGTAAACCTTATTTCTTAAAGTTATGCCCCTTCCCGATTTGTAATTTCTGATGTAAGGACCAAGGTAGCGGTTATGAAGCAGGCGGTGGTTCATTTTTTCGGATGAACGCATAAAACACCACGAAGAAAGTAACAGAAACGGTGTGGTTGGCAACAAAGGAAGAAAAATTCCTGCAAAACCCAGCAGGGCAGAAACTACGCCTGAAGTCATAAGGAGCGACCTGACAATCGGATTACGATGAAAACGGGGCTTTGGCGCCTGGGATTGTTTATCCATTAAGATACATTTCTAGATGATTTACAAATTATTAGCACACTCGTGAATCTGTCAGGCAGCTATCCACTATTAAAATTTCATTAAAAGTTGCTTTTCCTTAACGGAAATCCCTGATCCTGCCTTACCTTTAACTCACATTAAGCTAAACAAGTCTTCGTCCCGGTAATGAGCCTGAGTAACTCACTACCGGGATGAACGTTTTATATCCCCGTATTTTATTCTCAACCGGCATCGGATTCCACGGCTTTGTTCAGGAAAAGGTTCAGGTTTCTCATCGCGCGGAAAGCATTGGTGATCTTTCCGGCCATCCCGGGCGAAACTACATCCTGATCACTCAATGAATGACCACAAACATAGCTCTTATACATCAGCAGGTCCATGTCAGGATAATCTGCCGGAAAGTCTCTGGGAGGCCGTTTCAGCCTGTCCTCTTCCGAAAGTTTCCCAAAAAACCGGTTAAAATCCTTTTCTTCTATGATGGAACGAAATGCCGCCGGATTAAAATAAATCTCCTGCCGTATCTTCTTAAGCACTTCAGGGCCGGGCATATAAATACCTCCGCCAACAAATGACTTTCCCGGCTCAATGTGAAGGTAATAGCCGGAGCCGGCCGATTTGCGGCCTCCTTTTGCCATAAAGGCCCCGATGTTGGTCTTATAAGGCGATTTATCATGCGAAAAACGCACATCGCGATAAATCCGGAAAGTACAGTCTTTCGCCTGCAAACTGCCAAGGGAAGGGTCGAAACGCTGAATCTCCGCAATAATTTCATTTACAAAGTTTTCAAAATCAGCTTTCACCTTGTTATACACGGGTTTATTCATTTCAAACCATTCTCTGGTATTGTTTGAACTTAAATCCTTAAGAAAATCCAATATATGTTTCATTTTGCTTCTGATTTCAGGAATAATAACATCATTCGGCCGGAAATGATCAACCCTGAGTTTAAAAATCGATGGCGATCACCCGGAAAGGAAGAAAAACACTATATTTAACACCGGAAAACGGGGCTGTTTATTTCAAAGTAAAACAGCCTGGTTCTCCTGACTGCCATTATATTTTGAGCGCTGCTAATATCGGGGAAATTTACAAATAAGATAAAACCAACCGGTACACAAAGTTTTACACATCCCAATCAAATGAAGTTCAGATTCATTATTATTTTATCGGGCATCATGCTGATGCAGGGGACTGAGTCGATTGCCGGCGGCGAAAACAGGCCGGCCGGCGGCAGATCTGCAGCCCTGGGGACAGCATCTGTGGCATTAAGTGATATATGGTCGTCTTTCAACAATCAGGCGGGGCTTGCGCAGCTCAGCCATGCTTCGGCTGCCGTTTACTATGAAAACCGGTTTCTGCTTAAAGAACTTGGCTATAAAGCCGGCGCTTTTGCACTCCCTGTTAAGGCGGGGACTGTCGGATTAAGTTTCGCTCATTTCGGATATTCGGCATACAACGAAAGTAAAATCGGCCTCGCTTTCGCGAAAGCATTCGGGAAACACATAGCCTTCGGACTTCAGCTGGATTACAATATGGCTCGGCTGGCAGAGAGTTACGGTAACCGGAACTTCATCACCTTCGAAGCAGGCCTGCTTGCAAACATCACTCCGCAACTGGCCATAGGAGCACACATTTACAATCCTGTGAGTGCAAAACTATCTGAATATAATGACGAAAGGGCACCCGTAATTTTCAGGCTGGGTGCCGCCTATGAAATTACCCCAAAATTCCTGCTGACAGCAGAAACGGAAAAAGACATCAACCACGAAGCCAATATCAAAGCGGGAATTGAGTATAAACTCATCCCCATGCTGCACCTCAGGGGAGGCATTTCAACCAACCCTGCTTCCAATGCTTTCGGGGTTGGTATTTTTGCCGGCGATTTCGTTATCGATATCAGCTCCTCCTACCATTATGTGCTTGGATTCTCTCCTCAGGCATCCATAACCTATAAGTTCTGACAGCATGAAGTCTCTGATCCGCCCGGCACTGCTTCAGGTTGCTATTTTACTGATCACTGCCTGCACGCTTTTGGGGCAGGAACCTGTGAAACCGGAATCTGTCAACACCACACAACTGGATGATAAGATTGAACAACTTTCGGGGCAAACCGACACAGAACTCGACTATTCAGAAATGGTTGATGAATTGCTTCAATACATACATCAGCCGGTCAATGTCAACAAGGCATCGGAAAGGGAGCTCCGGCAACTACAGCTTAACGACCTGCAGATAAGCAACCTTACCAAATATATTCAGAAATTCGGAGAGCTGACAAGCATTTATGAATTAAACCTGATCGAAGGATTTGATTCCGTGCTGGTTTCATCGCTTGCACCGTTTATTACCTTCAGGTTGCAAACGCCGGGCGCAAAACCTACCCTTTCAAACCTTGCCAGATATGGCCGGCACCAGATACTGATGCGCTATCAGCAGGTGCTTGAAGAGCAGTCGGGCTATGCGCCCATCTCCGACTCAGCTTTGCAACTGAAACCCAATTCGCGCTATCTCGGAGGCCCTGAAAAACTATACCTGAGATATGGATACAGTTTCTACAACAAAATCAGGTTCGGCATTACCATGGAGAAAGATCCCGGAGAACCTTTCTGGCCTTCAGCCGACAGTCTGAAAAAGGGATTTGACTTCTACTCGGCGCATTTCTTTTATTCGGGAGATAAATTTTTAAAATACCTGGCAGTTGGTGATTATCATCTCGCTTTCGGGCAGGGATTAACCATGTACAGCAGCCTGGCTTTCGGCAAATCCGCCGGGGCCATCACTACCCGCCGCATTGCGCAGCAGGTAAGGCCTAATACCGGAGCAAATGAAAACCTCTTTATGCGGGGGGCTGCAGCTACCATTACACCGCTGAAAAATACAGACTTAACTGTTTTTTACTCCGACAAGAAAGTGGACGCCGGGATAGGCGCCACCGACTCACTCACGGCTGAAACTTTATTCATCAGCTCATTACAGGAAACCGGCTACCACCGCACCCCGAATGAGCTGAGGGGTAAAAACGCCATTCAGCAAACCGTTTACGGGGGAAACCTGCAGACCCGGATCAAGATGTTCCGCCTGGGGGCGACCGCGTATCATACCGAACTGGGGGCAGATCTGAAACGAAGGGAAGCTTTGTATAATAAATTCGATTTCAGCGGCAAAAGCCTGAATAATTTTGGTTTCGATTTTGCCGCCATCCTTCGTGCACTAACCATCTTCGGCGAGGTTTCGGGGAGCGGCAACGGCGGGAAGGCAATGCTGGTCGGGGCGACTGCCACCCCTGATCCGCACCTGGCCATTTCAGCGATCTACAGAAATTACGGCAAAGATTACCAGAGTTTTTTCAGCAACGCCTTCGCGGAAGGAAGCCGGAATGCAAATGAAAAAGGATTATACCTGGGGCTGTTAGCCCAACTGCACCGCCGCTGGAGCCTGTCGGCTTATGCCGATCACTTTCGTTTTGGCTGGCTGCGCTACCGGGTTGATGCCCCTTCGCGCGGAAGCGAATACCTTGCCCAGCTCACATACAACCCTGCCCGATACGCTGAAATCTATTTCAGGTACCGCTATCAGCAAAAGCAGATCAATCCTTCAGGCGGAACCGGATACACGGATTATCCCGAGGCTGAAACACGGGAGAATTTCCGGCTGCACCTCAGCCTGAAAGCCACCCGGGCCATCACCCTCAAAAGCCGGATTGAAACTACACACTGGTCAATGCCCGGCTTCGACAGCAAAAAAGGATACCTGGTCTATCAGGACTTTATTTACAACGAGCCTGAGAAACCCTGGCTGCTGAATGCACGTTTTGCACTTTTCGATACCGACACCTACAACGAACGCCTCTATGCATACGAAAGCGATGTGCTGTATGCATTCTCCATCCCGGCTTATTATTACAAAGGAAGCCGGTTCTATCTGATGGGCAAATACAGTTTCGGCCGCAGGCTCGATCTGTGGATCAGATATTCACTAACCTATTACGCCAATAAAACCACCATAGGTTCGGGATTGGACCAGATCAATGGTAACAACAAATCTGATATCAAGGTCCAGATCCGCCTGCGGTTATAGCCCGGAAGTTACTTTCAACTACTTATCAACAGATTTTGCAAACCCGGATTTTTGGTTATTTTTGCTCCGGGAATTTTCAGAAAACAACTTTAAATAATCCTAAAACCTAATTTATGTTTAAGAATCATCCAAAAGGGCTGCTCGCTGCGGCACTTGCAAACATGGGAGAGCGCTTTGGTTTCTACACCATGATGGCCATCCTGGTACTCTTTCTGCAGGCAAAATTCGGATTATCGGGTACAAATGCCGGATTGATCTATTCAATCTTCTATTTCTCGATTTACATCCTGGCATTTGTCGGTGGCCTGATTGCCGATAAAACAAGGAATTACAAGCGCACTATACTTATCGGCCTGATCGTAATGGCCGTTGGTTATTTTATGCTGGCATTCCCTACACCTACCCCTGTTCCCAACAAAATCCTCTTCCTGGTTATTTCATGCTTCGGATTGTTTACCATTGCTTTTGGTAACGGTCTGTTTAAAGGAAACCTCCAGGCACTGGTCGGCCAGATGTATGACAATCCGACCTACGGAAAGATGAGGGATTCAGGTTTCTCTTTGTTCTACATGTTTATCAATGTTGGCGCTTTGTTTGCACCGCTGGTAGCCGTAGGAATGCGTAACTGGTGGCTGGCCCGCAACAGTTTCGAATACAATGCAAGTTTGCCTGAACTGTGTCATGGCTATCTTGAGGGCACCCTTACCCCGGAAGCCCAGGAAAGGCTTACCACCCTGGCATCCCAGGTCAGCCTGAACGGACCTGTGACCGACCTCAGCGCATTTGTAAACAATTACCTGAATGTGTTTACCACTGGTTTCCATTACGCATTTGGAATCGCCATCATTGCCATGGCGATTTCACTGACCATATATCTTGTTAATAAAAACAGATTCCCGAACCCCGCAAGCAAAGCTAAGAGCGGCTCCCATCCATCTGCAGATGAGATCCACATGGATGCCAAAGAAGTTAAACAGCGCCTGTATGCACTTTTCGCCGTATTCGGTGTAGTAATTTTCTTTTGGTTCTCTTTCCACCAGAACGGACTTACCCTTACTTTCTTTGCGAAGGATTATACCGACCTCAGCGGGATCGTGATCAATCTTGGCCTGGTCACCATACAGGGAGCAGAAATTTTCCAGTCAATCAACCCGATATTCATTGTTCTGCTCACGCCCATCATCATGGCCGTTTTCGGATGGCTGCGCGCACGCGGCAAAGAACCTTCAACCCCGAAGAAAATTGCCATTGGTATGTTCATTGCAGCCCTGGCTTATGTTGTTATGGCCGTTGGATCACTCGGCCTGCCGCTTAAGACGGAAGTGGATGCCATGGGCGGGCTCACCGACGCTCAGCGCGTAACGCCAATGCTCCTGATCGGAACATACTTTATCCTTACCGTTGCCGAACTCTTCATCAGCCCGCTGGGAATTTCCTTTGTTTCAAAGGTTGCCCCTCCGCAATACCAGGGTATTATGCAGGGCGGCTGGCTCGGCGCTACCGCCATCGGCAATCAGCTGCTCTTCATCGGCGCCATTTTCTACGGAAGTGTACCCATGTGGCTCACCTGGACTGTTTTTGTGATTGCATGTCTGATCTCCATGTTTACCATGCTGTTTATGCTCAGATGGCTCGAAAGGGTTGCAAAATAAAGACCTGATTACATGAACGGGTTAAGGCTGTCTGCAAAGGCAGCCTTAATCTTTTTCAGGATATTGATTTATTTTTACCGGCTCAACCCCAGCAGACTCTCCATGCACTTTCCCGGCAACAAACGTTACAACAGTTACAACGAATACTTTAAAAGCACCTTCGGATGCAGGGTGCAGAAAGTATCCATTGATGCCGGCTTTACCTGCCCCAACCGTGACGGCACAACCGGTACCAGCGGCTGCACTTATTGCAACAACGACGCCTTCAATCCTTCGTACTGCATTCCTTCTAAAAGCATCACCCGACAGATTGAGGAGGGCATCGCATTTCACAAAATAAGGTACCGCAGGGCGATGAAATACCTGGCATATTTCCAGACATATTCAAATACCTATGCTCCCCTTGACCAACTGAAAGAAATTTATTCTGAAGCCTTACAACATCCTGATGTGGTTGGACTGGTTATCGGCACCCGTACCGATTGCATGGATGATGAAAAACTGGCCTATTTCAGCCGGCTTTCAGAAAATTATTATGTGATGATTGAGTACGGACTGGAATCGACCAGCGAGCAAACCCTTATGGCCATCAACCGGGGGCATACCATGGCTCAGGCCGGTGCAATGATCAGGAAAACGGCGGATTGCGGACTAAAAACCGGCATCCACCTGATTTTCGGGCTGCCGGGCGAGACCAGGCAGGAAATGCTCGGCAGGGCCGGCATCATCTCCGCGCTTCCACTGACGACCGTAAAGTTTCATCAGCTTCAGATTGTAAAAGGCACGAAAATGGCCTTGCAGTACCGCGATCAGCCCGGAATATTTTCACTGTTCAGCCTGGAAGAGTATATCAGTTTTATTGTGTCGTTCATTGAGCGGCTAAACCCTGCTTTTGTAATTGAACGCTTTACAGGAGAAGTACCGCCCCGCTATCTGGAGAGCCAGCCCTGGAGCAACCTCCGCGCCGACCAGGTAGCCGTGATGATTGAAGAAGAGCTGCAAAAACGTAACACCTGGCAGGGACGGCTTTGGGCTGGGTAAACTCCGGAAAAGCAGCCGCTTCAATTTTGCAACCAAGTCTTGAAAAACCTGACCTTACATTTCCGCAAAGGGATAATTCGTTTTTTCAATCCCTAAGCGGGAATTACTGTGCTGAGCGTAATAAATCATCACCTCATCGCCCACATTCACTTCTTCATAGAGCTTCCGGCTTACTTCATATCTTGTATTATTGATGATAAGGTAGAAACAATTGCTATCCCGCATTTCCTGACCCCACAATTTCGGGAAAATATTACCCAGAACCGGAATATGCATGGCACCGCTTCCGGCTTCATACGAAATATTGCACTCCTTATCCTGAACTTTTGCTTTTTTCCCAACCTTTATGCCTTCCCTTAAATCCAGGTTCAGCTTATGGTTTATTTTATAGTGAATCAGCAGGCAAAGCAGCAAAACTGCAACATTGACAAAAATCACAACCCTCACATCCGGAACAGCTTTCACAATGAAATTAAAGGCATTTAACAAAACCGCCAATGCCAGGAGCAATACCGGAAAGAGATAGCCAAAACGCCGTTCATATCGCAGGGCGGTAACGTCTTCAGAAGTAAGCTTCATACATTTACTTTATAAGGTAAAAAAACGGAAATCAGAGCAGCAGAAAGGTTCTTTTCCCTGATCTATCGAGAACGCTCAGTCTGTTCATCAGCCCCCCCCTTAGTTTTCAACCGTTTGGCATCTTTCAGCGCACGGCTGATGATCCATTCAATCTGTCCGTTGGTGCTTCTGAATTCGTCCGCCGCCCATTTTTCAAGGGCTTCCATCAATTCAGCATCTATCCGTAAAGCAAAGGATTTCTTCTGCCCCATTGTATCTCTTTCTTTTTCCCTTTCCCGAAATGAATCTGCAAAAGTCAATGACCTTTATGATGCTGATGCATAATGTAACGCGAAAGGTAAGTTTGTAAAACCACCAGCAACAGCCATTCTTCACTGCGTTTCAGGCTATCACTGACCTGAAGGTTGAAATCATATTTAAACCCCTTCCAAAGGAAATTTGTCCGCAGCACCGCCATCTCCCGTTTATCGTTGTCCATAAGAACATACCTGTCATCAAAAAATCCCCTGGGCTGAAAAACGTAAGATTGCCTGTGACCCTGACGGATTACACCAATCAGGGTTTTGCCGTTCCACTTCCTGTTGAAGGCAATCTCAGCCTTCCCCTTATGGAGGATTTCAAATTTGCTTCTCCATATATTGAGCGGTATGATCTCATATTCATCTCCGCCGGAAAGGCGGATGATCGCCCGGTGCGACATCCGTTTAAGATACGTCAGTGTGGCCAGGTGTTCATCTCCTTCCTGAAAGGCAATATTTCTGGCATCAATGGCTATGGCTTTCATTGCTTATAACGCTCCTTCCGTAGTTATTACTACTGGTGTAACGTTCCCGTATTAATTACAGGACTGGCATCCTTATCTGAACAGAGCACTACCATCAGATTGCTGACCATAGCGGCTTTCTTTTCCTCATCCAGATCAACAAGTTTTTTCTCCGAAAGCTGGGCCAGCGCCATTTCAACCATACTGACAGCACCTTCAACAATTTTAACGCGGGCTGCGATGATGGCTGAGGCCTGCTGCCGGCGCAACATAGCGCCGGCAATTTCCGAGGAATACGCCAGATAACTGATCCTGGCCTCTATTACCTCTATACCAGCCCTTTCAAGCCGTTCAGAAAGCTCCTGCTCAAGCACATGATTTACTTCCTCACCACCGGCCCTGAGCGTAATCTCCGACTGTTCATCGTCGAAATTGTCATACGGATAATGCCCGGCCAGCTTACGGATGGCCGCCTCGCTCTGAATTTCAACATAATGAATGTAATCGTCAACTTCAAAAGCCGCCTTGAAAGTGTCCTGAACTTTCCATACCAGCACAATACCGATCATGATCGGGTTTCCGATCTTGTCGTTCACCTTGATGGGATCGCTGTTCAGATTACGTGCGCGTAGCGAAATCTTCTTTTTGGTGTAAAACGGGTTTACCCAGAAAAATCCGTTGTGTTTCACCGTGCCGATATAATCGCCGAACAACACCAGCACACTCGACTCATTTGGATTGACAACCAGGAATCCGGGCATAAGGAATAAAGAGACAAGCAGTACAGCACCTGAAACTATCATCAGCCATACAACCTCATTGAAGATGACCACATTGTAGATAAATAGTGCAATCATTGCCAGTATAACAACCAGCATCACATAACCCGACATGGGGCGGACAAATTTTTCTTTAGGTTCCATTTTGATATCATTTTGATATTGCAAATATACTATTATAAAACTACCTTTGTCAAGATTTTCTTAAAATATTTTTTTTGAAAAGATTTTCCATTCAAACTTTTACTTTTGTTCCTGCTTTCAAATACGCTGTTTTGTGAATAGAAAAACTTACCGGCATATCTTTTTCGATCTTGACAAAACCCTTTGGGATTTTGAAACCAATTCCGTCGAAACTTTCAGGGACATCTACAAGAAACACAGGCTTCAGGAGAAAGGCGTGGATAGTTTCGACAGATTCCTTGACAGATACAATTATCATAATCTGATGTTATGGGATTTTTACCGTCAGGGAAAAATTGTGAAGGAAGTACTCAATATCCGCCGGTTTGCACTCACCCTTCATGAATTCGGGATCAACGATAACCTGCTCAGCAGCACTATGGCCGCTGATTACATCAACCTGAGTCCCACCAAAACCAACCTTTTCCCGGGCACGCACCAGGTGCTTGAATATCTTCACAAAAGCTATTCCCTGCATATAATCACCAATGGCTTTGAGGAAGTTCAGTTCCGCAAGCTGCATCATTCCTCACTGAGCAGGTACTTTAAGGAAGTGATCACTTCGGAAGATGCAGGGGTTAAAAAGCCGGATCCGGAAATCTTCGCTTATGCACTACGGCGTGCAGGAGCGACTGCTGCCGAAAGTCTTATGATTGGGGATGACGAGGAAGTAGATATTGAGGGGGCCGGTCGCCTGGGCATTGATCAGGTATTGGTTGACTATCAGAATGAAGTGCCTGATTCCGCTGCCACTTACAGGATACGGGGACTTGAGGAGCTGATTGAATTTTTATAATATCCTGCCGGAAATCACAGGTATTTCGGAAGAACAAAAAAACTGCCCTTTAATAAAAAGGGCAGCCTGTAAAAGTCTTTTGACCTGCAATTACTTTGACTCGGGAGCGGGAACCGGCTTGGCAGCGGTTTTGCCACTGCAGCAAGATTTTGCTTTCTCTGAAGAACAGGGAGTAGCGCAATCTGCTTTCTTTGCAGCTGGTTTGTCAGCACAATCAGTCTTGGTTGCAGCGGCTTCCTTTTTGGTTTCAGCTTTCTTTGAAGGAGCTTTCTGTGCACTGGCGGTACTCAGGGTAAATGCAAATGCGAGGGCGATAACGGAAACAAAAATTGCAGTCTTTTTCATGAGGATTAGAGTTAGATTTGCCGCAAAGATACGACCTGTCGAAAGAATCCGAATATACAAAAATGTTAATATTTTGTTAAAGTACTGATTTGACAGGATTTTCCCATGGAAAAACTACATTTCTGCCAGAACGGTCAGCTTCCCGCTTACCTTTTGGTTAAGGCTGACCTTAACAACGGCATCCAGGGGAAGAAATACATCCACCCGGGAGCCAAACTTAATAAATCCGATTTCATCGCCCTGCCGTACATTATTGCCCTCTCTTGCATAGCAAACGATACGGCGCGCCATGGCACCGGCAATCTGTCTGACCAGAACCTGCACACCATGAGCATTTTCAATAACAATGGTAGTCCGTTCATTTTCAACGGACGATTTGGGATGCCATGCCACAAGGTATTTACCGGGATGGTATTTCATATAACACACGGAACCGGAAACAGGGGCCCAGTTAACATGTACATTGTTCGGTGACATAAATACCGAAATCTGTCTTCTTGTCCCCTGAAAAAATTCAGGTTCGGTGACTTCCTCAATGGCAACAATTTTCCCATCGGCGGGACTGAGAACCAGAGATTCATCAGGCACGGTCAATCTTTTGGGGGACCTGAAAAACCGCACTATCCAGACAAACATCAGTACCAACACCCCCCAGACAACATAATGAAGCCACAAAGGCATGGGAATCAATCCGGTAACCGGAGAAATTATCCCAAGGGCAATAAATGCAATAAGAATAATCAGATATCCCTCTTTATGTATTCCCATGATCCGTCGATTCTTAATGAATGAAATGATTAACCCTGGTCCAGCGACAGATTTCTGTACATCTGCCGGAATGATCATCCGTTATTACCTGAAAAAGCTGATAATCAGGTATACAAACGGTGCAGCAACCAAAACAGCGTCAAACCTGTCGAGTATCCCTCCGTGTCCCGGCAGCAGGGAGCCTGAGTCTTTGATCCCGGCGCTTCGTTTCAGCATGGATTCGATCAGATCGCCCAGCGTGCCAAAAATAATGATTACAAGTGCAATCAGCATCCATTCAAGGGAAGAAAATTCAAGAAAGGAGGCAGAAATCATGTAAGCGGTGAGCAATCCGGCCAAAGTTCCACCGGCAAAACCTTCCCATGATTTCCCCGGGCTGATTCGCTCAAGCATTTTCCTTTTACCGGTTATTGAACCAACTATGTAAGCGCCTGAATCATAAATCCATAGAATCAGAAAGAACCCGAGCAGGGCGCCTCCGTGTATCCAGCCGCGATCAGCCTCAGGATTGAAGAATCCACTCAGGAGGGCCAGCGGAAGCACAATCCAGGCAATTCCCAGCAGTGAAGCGGCCACGTTGCTGAAAGGTTTGCCGGTATTCCGGAAAAGTTCCGCGATCAACAGAAACGGAACAATCATGAATCCGGCCTTAAGGTATTCCGGCGATAACAATCCTGATAATACCGCTACCACACCTGTATATACTAAAATTGAAACAAGCAGTGAAGCCAGCCTGGCAGGGTAGAAATCAAGGCGCGCCATCACCCTGAAATATTCAAACATCCCGGCAACCGACACCAGCAGAAACAGGAATGCAAATACCCAGGGGCTCAGCAATACTGATCCAATGATAAATATTACGAAGAAAGTACCCGTGATGGTACGTTTTATAAAATTATTCACGATTCAGCTTATTGATGATTTGCATAGCCAGGAATGCTTCATCCACCTTTACGTAAAGTTCCACCTCTCCGATCAGGTAAACAGAATCCTGCTTATTAACTGTAATTGCCACAATCTGGTGCTCTTCAAGCATACCCTTTATCAGTTCCGCTTCGTGCAGGTGGTTGGTGGTGAATATGCAGGTCCAGCCTTCCATACTTTCCGTTCTTTCCGATTATTCAACATCATCTGCCATAAACAGATAGACTTCCTTGGGCCCGTGCGCACCCATCACCAGTGTTTTCTCAATATCGGCAGTTCTGCTGGGCCCTGTCACCACCGAAATCATCGAGGGCAGTCTGCCGCTGTATTTGATCCTCATTTTTTCAATGGCATCCTTAAGGTCATTTACCACCTGCGATGTAAACGCGATAACAACATGAATTTCAGGATAAGCGTGCATGCGGCGCCCGGACTTTTGACGGGACGAAACCATGATACTCCCGAAACGTGCAATCAGGTACTCACAGGAGGTAACGGCAACCTTCATTGATTCTATATCATCATCGCCGGTTTTTACCTTAATCCCGGCATGCCTGAGCAAACCCGAAAGGGCTTCATCCTTGCACCATGCCTGCTCCCAAAGATGATCATCAAAAACAAGCCTGACCTTTTTCACCATATCTTCGGGTGATTCGCAGAAAATAAACTTCCCCCCTGCCAGGGTAAACTCCCGGGCAAAATTGATATCGGGAGGCTCATTCATGGGTTTGTAGACCGGCGAATCGAATTCAACCCCGGAGAATGGATTATCGGCAGGTTCAATCAGCGCGTGCCGGATATTCTTCAACACCTTTTCACGGGTCGTGCTTTCCCGGATATGTTCCGGACGGGTGTTGAATTTATTGCGCGCTTTCATGGCCTCAGTTTATCAACGCTGATTATTGATTTTCATCGGGTTGAACAGGTTCTTCCGGCTGTGGTTCAACTGGCTGTATACCGGAATCAATTCCCTGGACTGCGTTTTCAGAAGGACCGTTCTGCCCGTTGAATTCATGTGATTCTTCAAAAGGCCTTTTCCCAAAGATAGCCTCAAGATCTTCGCGGAAAATTACCTCTTTTTTCAGCAGAATTGACGCAAGTTCTTCAAGTTTATCCCTGTTTTCGGTAAGAATTTCTTTGGCCCGCTGATATGCCTGTTCGACGATCTTCTTAATTTCGGTATCAATCAACTGCGCAGTAGCCTCGCTGTAAGGCTTGCTGAATGAGTATTCCTGCTGTCCCGTGGAGTCATAATAACTTACATTCCCGATCTCTTTGTTCAGACCAAAGTAAACTACCATGGCGTAAGCCTGTTTGGTCACCTTTTCAAGGTCGTTCAGTGCCCCGGTAGAAATTTTCCCGAAAACCACATCCTCCGAAGCTCTTCCGCCAAGGGTGGCAATAAGCTCGTCAAACATCTGCTCATAAGTGGTAATCTGACGCTCTTCGGGCAGATACCATGCAGCTCCGAGTGCTTTGCCACGCGGAACTATAGTAACTTTAACCAGCGGATGCGCATATTGGAGGAGCCAGCTTACCGCGGCATGTCCGGCTTCATGGAATGCAATAACCTTCTTCTCCTGGGGAGAAATGATCTTGTTCCGCTTCTCCAGACCTCCGATGATCCGGTCAATGGCATCCAAAAAATCCTGCTTGCTGATCTCTGTCTTGTTTCTTCTGGCAGCGATCAAAGCGGCTTCGTTACATACATTGGCAATGTCGGCTCCTGAAAAACCGGGTGTTTGCTTCGAAAGAAAATCAACACCAACGGATTCGTCAAACTTCAGGGGTTTCATGTGCACTTTAAAGATAGCCTTTCGCTCTTCCAGATCGGGCAATTCCACGTGAATCTGCCTGTCGAAGCGGCCGGCACGCAGCAGGGCGCGATCGAGTATATCGGCGCGGTTGGTCGCCGCCAGGATAATAACACCGGCATTGGTGGCAAAACCATCCATCTCGGTGAGCAACTGATTCAGGGTATTCTCACGCTCATCATTGGCGCCGGTAATCTGATTCCTTCCCCTGGCACGGCCAATGGCATCAATCTCATCGATAAAGATGATACAGGGCGCTTTCTCCTTGGCCTGCTTAAACAGGTCGCGTACCCGTGAGGCGCCGACCCCTACGAACATTTCAACAAAATCAGATCCTGAAAGGGAGAAAAACGGCACCTTAGCCTCTCCTGCAACCGCTTTGGCAAGCAGGGTCTTCCCTGTTCCCGGAGGGCCAACCAATAAGGCACCTTTGGGGATCTTTCCTCCCAGGGTGGTATATTTCTTCGGATTCTTCAGGAAATCCACGATTTCCATGATTTCAACCTTGGCTTCTTCCAATCCGGCCACATCATTAAAATTGATGTTAACATGTGTATCCTTGTCAAAAAGCTGGGCCTTGGATTTACCGATATTGAATATCTGGCCTCCGCCTCCGGCGCCGCGGCTCATCATCCGCATAATGAAAAACCAGGCTCCGATCAGCAAAAGCACCGACAAAATCCATGAAAGCGCATCGCCCCATACATTGCGTCTGGTAAGGTTCTCAATATAAACCGGTTTCTCGAAATCCTGCTGGATATCACTGACATCCTTCTCGAAAGTTTCCACCGAGCCAATGTTATAAACATATTGCGGACGGGTGCTGCCAAATCCCTCACCGGGTCTGACATCCTTGAATTTCTCAAGCGCCAGTTTGTCTTTCTTTATGAATACTTCTGCAAACTCTTTATTGACAAGCACCAGGCGCTCAACCTCCTGATTCAGGATCATCTCCTTTAATTCGCCCCACCCGATGTTCTTCACCGTGGTGTTCCAGTTCATCAGCTGTAAGCCGATGATCAATACAGCCAGCAGGGCATAAATCCAATAATAGCTGAATCTGGGTTTATTGTTTTTCAGCTTCGGATCAGGCCTGTTATTGCTTTCAGGTTTCTTTTCGTTCGTATCGTTCATAGTAATGTCAGACTCCCTCTGCGGATGCGTTTTTCTTAGTTTTTTTCTTCGCCGGAGGCGCAGGCTTGCAAAGCCTGATTTCAGCGTCGGCCCACAAATCTTCCAGGCGATAATATTTCCGGGCAGTTTCCTGGAATATGTGAACAACAACATCTACATAATCCAGCAATACCCATTCTGCATTCTCAAAACCCTCTTTTTTCCAGACATTATGCCCTACCGCTTTTTTTACCTCCATCTGCACTGAATCAGCGATGGCTTCAACCTGGGCGCGGGAACCGGCATGGCAAACTACAAAAAAGTCAGCTACCGCATTATGCATTTTACGGAGATCGATGGTCACCACATCTTCTCCCTTCTTCTCAAAAATTCCTTCTGTTACAATAGCAGCCAGCATTTCAGATGCCGACTTTACTTTTTTACCCGCCATAGGCCATTAATATAATATTTTTGCAAAGTTAATCAATAAAACCGGTATTTAAAGAAAGCTGCCAACGGCAGCCCGCTTTTCGGGCAAACTGATGGCACCAGAAAACATATCAACAATTATACCGTCGATTCTTCTGTCATTAAAACCAAAACAATGAAGCATGAAGTCAAAGTTACCAGTAATGATTGAACTCCGCGAAACCGCTTCGACCAACGATTATATGGAGATGCTGCTGAGTACTTCAATTCCGGAGGAAGGATCAATTGTTTACGCAATGTATCAGACTTCCGGCAAAGGGCAGGAAAACAACCGCTGGGAAAGTGAAGCCGGTAAAAATATCCTGGCAACTGCATTGCTCTATCCTCACTTTCTTCGCCCGGACCAGCAGTTTTTTCTTACAATGGTAGTATCCTTATCAGTTTGTACCCTGATCAGTAAAACAGAGCCAACATTGCCGCCAATGATCAAATGGCCAAACGATATCTATCTGAATAATAGAAAAATAGCAGGAATACTGATCAAAAACGCCCTGAGTGGCAACAGCATTCAGCATACCATTACCGGCCTCGGCATGAACATCAACCAGACCCGCTTTTCCGCCATGGCGCCACTGGCGGTGTCCCTGTCAGGAATCACCGGCAAAACCTATCACATCCCGACGCTTCTGTCAAATTGGCACGAAAGTCTGATGTGGTGGTACAGCCAACTCAGGAAAAACCGGCTCTACATGCTTGAGAATGAATACCTCGGCCGGCTTTACCTGATCAATCAACCGGCTGAGTACATAATCAATGGGAATCGTTTAACGGCGACCATCGCCGGTATTGGTGAATTCGGGAAACTCAGGCTTAACGGAGAAGATGGAAAAGAATATTTATGCGATCTGAAGGAAGTGGTATTTATCCCTTCCCGGGGGTTAGAATAACATCCGAATATTTATGCAAAGATAAATCAGCTGGCCGATTCACAGATTTCCTTCAACTTCACTGCCAGGATATTGATAAAATTGCCCAGCGGACGCGAAGCCATCATCATCAGCATTGGGCTTAGATCGGCGTTAAACTGCAGCTTAACCCTGGATGTATCCGGTCCGGATTCATCAATAAAACACTGAAGATCAAAAGAAAACGGCACTTTCCCATCGGCAACGATATCAATCCGGCTATTGGGAATCCGTGACCTGAAGCGCATTCCAAGCGTTGCCATGTTCTGTATGTTGAAACTGCAACTCTCACTGTCCGACTTCCAGTCGGTTACCTGAGGCGGCATCAGTTTTTCAAAATTGCCGAAATCTGCGAGAAATTCATAGATAAACCCCGGATCACGGGCAATAACTACCTCTTCACTATTGAATGTTGCCATGAGAAGGGAATTATTTACCCCAGTTTTCAGGGTTTTCGCGCCAGCTGATCAGCGACTGCAGATCAGATTCCTTGATGTAATCCCTTTCAAGGGCCTGCTTGATCAGCTGATCATAATTAGTCAGGGTGCGCAGGGTGCACTTTTCCTTTTTAAAATTGGATTTGGCAGAATCAAGTCCATAAGTGAATATTGCCACCATGCCTTTAACATTGCATCCTGCATCGCGCAACGCATGTACAGCAGCAAGGCTGCTCTGCCCGGTGGACACCAGGTCTTCAACCACAACCACCGATTGCCCCGACTCAACCACGCCTTCTATCTGATTGGTAAGTCCGTGTTCTTTTTTCGCGGAGCGGACATAAGCAAAAGGAAGGCCAAGGTCCTGGGCCACCAGCACCCCGTGCGCAATAGCCCCGGTTGCAACACCGGCAATCAGATCGATGGAGCCAAACTCATCGCTGATCATTTTGGCAAACTCCTGGCGCACAAAAGTGCGTACTTTCGGATATGATAAAATTTTACGGTTATCACAATAGATCGGAGATTTAATCCCCGAACTCCATGTAAAAGGATTATTAACGTCAAGTTTTATTGCTTTAATTTGCAATAAGAACTCTGCAGTATCCAGTGCAAGTGAATCATTTTTACTCATGCGGCAAATGTACAAAGTTTTTTATAATGATCGTCCTGTAATTCTGACTGATTCATTGCCTGAGGCGAAATCAGAAGAAAGCGGGCGTGTGGTCCTGATAAACTCGCGCAACGACCTGAAAGAGGCTGTAAATAACTTTCTGAAGTCCCCCTTATCCCAACAGCTTACGATATATAACATCGGAAACATAAAGAAATTGCTTGATGACTTTATTTCCCTCTTCTGGTACCTTGAAGCATCGGGCGGCATTGTCCGTAATCCGGAAGGCGAACGTTTGTTTATCTACAGGTTCGGGAGGTGGGACCTGCCCAAAGGCAAAATAGAAAAACGCGAAGCTCCCGCTGAAGCTGCTGTAAGGGAAGTTACTGAAGAAACAGGAATTTCAGGTCAGACAATAACAGCAGAGTTGCCATCAAGTTATCATCTATACGATCACAAAGGGAAAAAAGTCCTGAAAAGAACCTACTGGTTTGCCATGGATTATTGCGGCAATGCCATTCCGGTGCCACAACTGGAGGAAGATATTACCGAAGCAGCATGGTTTCATAAAAACGACATAAACGTTATTCTGGGCAATACCTACGCTTCGCTGCACGAGGTGATCCGGTCTGACATCGGCAACAGGCCATAGCTCATTATGCAGGTTTTTGTTATAACTTTGCTTTTATATAATCCAACCTTATGATCAAACGCGCAGTTTTTCCAGGCTCCTTCGATCCCATAACCCGCGGACATGAAAACATCATCCGCAGGGCACTGCCCCTGTTCGATGAGATTATTGTTGCAATCGGCCTTAACATTGAGAAGAAAAATTATTTCGATCTCAACGACAGGATCAGATGGATACAGACGGTTTTTGCAGACTGTCCCCAGATAAAAGCGGACAGTTATTCCGGGTTAACAGTAGATTATTGCAGGGATGTTTCCGCCTCTTTTATCCTGAGAGGGCTGCGGACTTCTGCCGATTTTGAGTTTGAGCGGACGGTAGGCCAGGTCAATAAAAAACTCTACCCCGAAGTAGAAACCGTATTTCTGTTAACCACTCCGGATTATACCTCCATAAACTCTTCCATTGTTCGCGATGTTTATAAAAATGGCGGAGATGTCAGTCTGTTTATCCCTGATGCGGTAAAACTGCCGGTATTGGGTAAAAACAAATGATTTTTTTGAAACCGGGCAATCTTCAAAGAAAACCACACCGGGAGTCAGAACCTGTCTGATGCGGAAATTCATTCTTCCGGCTGGCTGAAAATGCTGAAATTAACCTTCCCGTATTTCCGTTTTTGTAAAAACCCCTTAAAACCTTCGAAGTTGTAATCGCGTGAATGCTCAAGAACCAGCCAGCCGCCGGGTTTCAGCAGGTTACGGTCAATTACGGTAACCGGGATTTCCTCTACGCCCTGCAGCTCGTAAGGCGGATCACAGAAAATGATATCATAGCGGGAATCGCAGTTGCGCAAAAACCTGAAGGCATCGGACCTGAACGACAGCACCGCTTCGAAGCCAAGATCCGCTACTGTTTTTCTGATGAAGTTCACACACCTCAATTCCAGATCAATGCTTGTCACGCCCCTGGCTCCCCTGCTGGCAAATTCATAGGTGATATTCCCTGTACCCGCAAAAAGATCAAGCACTGTTACATCCTCAAGGTCAAAGTGATTCACGAGAATATTAAACAACGCCTCTTTGGCAAGGTCAGTGGTCGGCCTTACAGGCAGGTTACGGGGGGCATGGATTTGCCTGCTTTTATGGGTACCGCTTATGATTCGCATAACGAGGGGTTCAAAAGGGTGTAATAGCGGTGAGTTTCAGACTGAACGGTTACATAACCCCTGATGTGAGGTCCTGATTGCTCAAGCATGTCAACATTTCTTACATACTTAGCAACCAACCTGAATAATGCATCCTCCTTACCTGCTTTCCCCAAAAGAAGCAGCGGCGTTTTCTCAGGATTCAGCGCCAGTTGTTCCATGACAAACATAATAAAGTAAACAGTATCTTCGTACGTGCGGCATTCAAATGAATTACAGAAAACCGGAAGACCGCCCCTCAGAACAATAATCCCTGCAGCATCGTATTCAATATTTACAAAGATAAGTTCAGGGGCTTCGGTGCGTTTAAACCTCGGGAGCAGTGAATCAATCAGCGCGCCTGTCTCATGGACCATCAGGGTATCCGGAAACCGTGATTCCACCTCATGCAGCAGTCCCCGGTAAATACTATAAACCAGACGTATATCTGCAGATCTGAGATTCTGAACCAGAATCCGGGAATCTGCCCCGATTTGATGAACAAACCGGAGATAATCACCTGCCTTGCTATCATTAAACAAAGGCCCCGGGACAAGTGTAAAAAAGCGGCTGTGGAAAATGGTGCATACCTTGCGGTAACTTTTGGTAAAAACCGGATGAGTGGTCAAAATCCGGTTCAGATAATCACTGTAAAGGATACCGGCCATAGGCCCGTCCTTAATGCGAACCGGATCAGGAAAGGTTAAAGATTCGAGTCCGATATACTGGCAGTGAACCGGCGAATAAACGGAAAAAGAAAGTCCATCCGGTTCAATCCGGATGGACAGGTCAAATTCTTCTGAAAATGCCGGATCAAATAGACGGTCGTAAACGCTCAACTGCGTCTGATATTCGCCGGGCATAATTAACAAATCTACTCCCAGTTGCCGTCGGTAGTTGCTTCGGTGAGCGACCCCATTTTAACCCCCGGATATCTGTTCATGGTTTTCTGCTGTTCGGCAAGGTTGATCACGTCCTGTTTATCAAGATCAAAAAGGTAATACTCGTAAGGCACCAGAATCTCGATCACCGGAACAATCACACCTCCCTTATCCACTTTAGCCGTACTTATTTCGAATTTACGGCCTTCTGAATGCGGAATTAAAGCAAGGTCTTCCAGTTTAAAGTTAACACGCCTGGAATACAATGAGTCGGCAATCCCCACGAACCCGATGGTGTCATTGATGGTTTTGGTAAACGTGGTGTCATTGGGATCTGCAACAATTTTCACTACCGGAATCTGTCCCGTTCTCAGAAACTCAAAAAGGGTGTCAAAACTGCTTGTATAAGCGTTGTTAAACTGCTTGTAAAAGGTCTGCGCAGTCCTGATGTCCTTTAATTTCGCAACTATCCGGGAATTGCGCGCATTGAGTTCCTCCTGAAACCTGATGGGCTTCATAATGGAAGCATAAAGCAGATAAGCCAGAACAATGACTACTATCGCCAAAACAACCTTGATAACAGTACTTTTCATAAGAAATAAAATTTTTTCGCATTGCAAATGTATAATAAAATTTGATTGTTCAATCCCTGAACCGGATTTTTATTCATGCTATGCATCGTTAGCCAATACAGTTAATTACGAGGCCTGATTGACAGTTTTTTCCCTGAAGACCGGATAAACTCGCCGGTTACAATCTCCTATACTTTTAATTTGAACCGGACTTACCAGTTATACCATTATAATATTTCCTATCCTTTTGAATACAAATGTTTTAACGGTTGAATTTATTATTTTTTATGAAACTTATATACAAAGTTTGGCATGTAATTAGTTATATTTGCCGGCAAGTGTAATTTTTAACCAAACAAGAATTCAAATGAAAAAAAGAAAAATGTTAAAGGCTTTTGTTGCTGCTGTTGTGCTCACTTTCAGTTTAAACCTGGCTACTGCCCAATCCATCGAAGATGCAACCAATGCCTATAACCGTGGTGTGGAACTCGCCGCATCCGACCTTCCCAAAGCAGTGGAAGCATTGCTGCAGGCAGCTTCAATTGCGGAAAAAGCAGGTCCTGAGGCACAGGAAATCCTGACGCTCTCGAGGCAACAGATTCCGGTTCTGCAATACAATCACGCGACTGCATTGTATAAGGAGAAAAAAATTGATGAAGCCATTACCAACTTTGAACTTGCGCACAACTATGCAGTTGAATTCGGCGATAACGGTATTCAGGCTAAGGCCGATGACCTTCTGCCCAAGTTATACCGTGTGAAAGGCAATAACGAATACAAGGCAAATAAATTCGCTGAAGCACTTGAAAGTTTCGAAAAAGCATTGGGCTATGACCCGGATTTTGCCGGTGCTCACCTCAGCAAAGGACTTGTTTATAACAAACAGAATAAAAACGATGAAATGAAAGCCGCCATGGATGCCGCCATCGAATCCGGTTTAAAAACCGATGACTCAAAAACCGTAGAGCAGGCAAGAAAATTTATGAGCGACAATCTGATTGTTGACGCCAATGCCGCGTTCAAGAAAAATGATTTCAATGCCACGGTAGAAATGCTGAATGAATCTGTTAAATACTCAGAAAGCAATCCTGAAGCATTTTATCTTTTTGCTGTAGCTTACAACAAACTCTCGCGTTGGGATGAGGCCATTGCCAGTGCAGAAAAAGGGATGGAACTTGAAGAAAATACAACCGCCAAACAGGCAAGGTTCCATTTTGAGATCGGTATGGCCCAGGCCGGAAAAGGATCAACCGGGGACGCCTGTGCTTCATTCAAAAAGGCCGCTGTCGGCCCCCTGGCCGAATCTGCCAACTACCAGATCAAGACTGTGCTGAAGTGCAGCTGATAAGCATGAAGCTCTGAAATAACCCTCAAAGGGTGATCAAAAACAGTTGAACAATTACAACAATGTTCAGCTGTTTTTTTTTGACTTATACGAAAGATAAGATTTACCCCGGGTTAAGGAAAAGAAATCCATGCAATACCGGATATCGCCGGCTATCGCTTATTGAGAATAATGAGCGCGGCAATAACACCCGGAATCCAACCGGCAAGGGTAAGTATTAAAACAATGAGAAATGAGCCACAACCTTTATCCAGCACGGCAAGGGGAGGAAAAATAATGGCCAGCAGAACGCGGAGAATGGACATATCGACCTTAATTTTGGTCAAAAATAATGATATTGCCTGAAAATCTCATGTATATTTTGTAAGTTTGGGGATATGGACAAGCTTTCGGTTCATTTTTGTGATGCCATCAGGGATTACCTGGATTTCCGCACAAGAAAATATCCTGAAAAAAACGTTCTGAAACTGATCTGCGACAGGTATCAGCTTGGCGCAGTAGAAAGAACTATGCTTTTCCGGGGCATCGCCCTCCCTGAAACTGCACAAAACAGACTTGCAAAGCTTTGCGGACCGCCGCCGGCAGATTCCATTATTCATGTTGACTATTTTAATCAATGCCTGATCATTGTCAGTTACCTTTCCGGAAACAGGGTCTTTATTTCATGCGATGGAGTTTTAAGGGATGCATCCGGATTTCATGGTAAAAAGATCCCTGAGCATTTGTTTCTCAGATCCGTTGACCTGATTTTTAAAACACTGGAAAGTTTCCAGCCAGCAGGAATAATCTTTTATGCCGATAGTCAGATAACCCGGGCCAAACAGCTTTCAGCGGTGGTTACTGAATTATTTAACCGCACATCCGTTATGTGCCGACTGCGGATGACAGACAAGGCAGACGATGAAATGAATTCAGCTGATGATGGGGTAATCTGCACCGCCGATTCGGTAATTATCGACCGGACTCGTTTGCCGGTTTTTGATCTGGCAAAATACGCCCTGGAGCAGACTTACGATCCGGTATTTCAAGACCTCAGAAACATCTGCGCATCAACACAATTTCCACTGACGCCTCCGGCTGAATGAAATGGAATGAGATAAGATAATTATAACTGACTGTTGCCACACAAGACAGCATACTCCGGGATATCCGGACAGAAATCCAGCTTATTTTCCCGATAGTCCACTTTTGCGCAATAATGCTCTATTCCATTGGTAATCAATAGATAATCTACCTTTAAAGCCAGATTATAGGCAGAAGCCTGAAAAAACACTTCATCGGTCAGGGGGACCTGAGGTGCCTTACATTCGGCGATCATCACCGGACGTCCGTCGGGTGCAAATACCAGCAGATCAAAACGGCGGGGCATGCGGTTTACCCTGAGGCCCCGCTCAGAGGCAACCATATGTCCGGGCACTTTTCTGTCATTACAGAGATACTGGATGAGATGCTGCCGGACCCACTCTTCGGGCGTAAGGGCCACAAACCGCCTGCGCAAAGGATCAAAAATCTCCCGACGCTGCGATGTTTCTCTTATCCTGAATTTGTAATCCGGAAAATTCAGCGGTTGCATTGTTGAAGCCCTGTGTTGTATTAAAACTGCAACATTATACCAAAAACCTTACATTTGCAATAAAATAAGCGCTTTATTCAAAGCAATAAAATGACAGGCCTGGTATGAAAACCAAACAGGAAATCACAGAGAACTGGCTCCCTAGATATACAGGCACCGCTCTTCAGGAGTTTGGCGGATATATATTGCTGACAAACTTCAACCATTACCTTGAACTTTTTGCCCGTTGGAACAATGTTGAGATCAGGGGCGCAAACAGGGCCATGCCAAGTGCAACGGCCGGAGATATTACCATGATCAATTTCGGCATGGGAAGTGCCAATGCTGCGACCATTATGGACCTGCTCGGAAGCATCAGGCCCCAGGCTGTGCTGTTTCTCGGAAAGTGCGGAGGACTTAAACACAGGGCGGAACTCGGTGACCTTATCCTGCCCATCGCCGCTATACGCGGAGAAGGAACCTCTGACGATTATTTCCCCAGTGAGGTGCCTGCCCTGCCGGCCTTCAGCCTGCAGAAAGCAATATCGACAACCATCCGTGATTTCAACCGGGATTACTGGACCGGAACAGTTTACACCACCAACCGGAGGGTTTGGGAACATGATGATGTTTTTAAAGAATACCTTCGTTCAATCAGGGCTATGGCCATTGATATGGAGACCGCAACAATATTCAGTGTTGGTTTTCATAATGAGATTCCCACCGGGGCCCTTTTGCTGGTTTCGGATCAGCCAATGATTTCTTCCGGCGTGAAAACCGAGGAAAGCGACAGGCATGTCACGGAAGAGTTTGTTGAAATCCACCTTAAAATCGGCATCGAATCCCTCAAGCAACTTATCAATAAAGGTTTAACGGTTAAGCACCTTCGTTTCTGATCAAATCATCCCATGGCCACTGATTTCAACCGCATCCTGTCCGACCTGAAAAAGCGGATTTATTATCCTGTGTATCTGCTGAGCGGCGAGGAACCCTATTTTATTGACCTGATAAGCGATGCCATTGAAGGGGAAGTACTCAGTGACATCGAAAAGGAATTTAATCAGACAATCCTTTATGGACGCGATGTGAACGTAAGTATCATCCTCGACCATGCCAAGCGCTACCCGATGATGTCGAGCCACCAGGTTGTCATTGTTAAAGAAGCGCAGGAAATAAAAGCCCTCGACGACCTTATACCATATATTGAAAAACCACTGAATACCACCATCCTGGTCCTTTGTTACAAATACAAAAAGTTCGACAAAAGAAAGTCTGTCTATAAACTGATTGAGAAAAAAGGGGTAGTCTTCGATTCAGCCAGAATTTATGAGGAAAAGATTCCGGGATGGATCGTTTCACAGGTTGAAGCCAACGGATATACCATCAGCCCGAAAGCCGCAAGCATGATCTCCGACGCGCTGGGCAATGACCTGAGCAAAGTATCGAATGAACTTGGCAAACTATATATCAATCTGCCAAAAGCAAGCCTGATCACAGAAAAACTTGTTGAAGACAATATCGGCATCAGCAAAGACTACAATTTCTTTGAATTGCAGAAAGCGCTGGTTAACAGAAATATTCCGAAAGCAAACCGGATCATCGCCTACTTTGCTTCAAATCCAAAGGAGAATCCCCTGATAAAAAATGTGATCCTGCTGTTTCACTTTTTTTCAAAGGTGCTGCTCTATCATTCAGTCAGAAGTAAAACTGATGCGGAAGTCGCATCTGTACTGGGTGTACCGGTCTTCTTTCTGAATGATTACAAGACTGCCGTTCGCTGTTACAGCCCGGGGAAGGTTGTAGAGATTATCGGCCTGCTCAGGGAATATGACCTTAAAAGCAAGGGCGTTGATGCAGGTTCAGCTACTGACGGAGAATTAACCAAGGAACTTATCTACAAGATTTTACATTAGCCTGAACTGACCACCAGGGTTCCGGAGAAACGAGCCTGCTAAATTTATGTGGTCATACTTACCCCGCATCAGTAACAGAATTTCAGAAACAGCTCTATTTTGAATGAGATTTTTATGAAGCTCGTTTACCTGAAAAGGAGTTCAGCAGGAATCCAAAAACACATCTTATTTCTTACGGATAAATCCTTTACCCGGCTTTTTTACTTTCTTATCACGGTGCCGCGGCTGATAATCAATCTGCTCTCCATACATGCCGGCTATAAGTGCAGCATACTTTTCCTGCATATAAGTTCTTCTTACCTTCAGGGTAGGCGATAGTTCTCCCGACTCTACCGACCATTCCTTTTCCATCAGGATAAACTTCCTCACCTGCCAGGTATGATCCAATGTTTCATTCAGTTCCTTGATTTCGCGCTGAATCCTCTGAATCACCAGCTCTGTTTTCGACATTTCAGCATTTGTGCTGTATTCGATGCCCTTGGCCTCGCACCATGAACGGAGGTATTCGAAATTGGGCACAATTAATGCTGACGGGTAATTACGGTTTTCACCGATAACCATCGAACTTTCGATAAACGGAGATTCTTTAATCCGGTTTTCAATCACCTGAGGTGCAATATATTTTCCCAATGAGGTTTTGAATATTTCTTTTTTACGGTCGGTGATCTTCAGATACTGTCCATTTACAAGTTCTCCTATATCGCCGGTATGGAACCACCCATCTTCATCAAATACCTCCGCATTGCGGTCGGGCCGGTTATAATAACCCATCATCACATTGGGGCCTTTAACCAGGATTTCGCCATCCTCAGCCAGCTTCAATTCCACCCCTGTCAATGGCCGGCCAACAGTACCGAATCTGACACCACCCGGCTCAAAAGTACCTACGGCAATTACCGGGGATGTTTCCGTAAGCCCGTATCCTTCGACAACCTGAATTCCGGCGGCCCAGAAAACCCTTGCCAGTTTGGGGTGAAGGGGCGCCCCGCCGGAAACGATGATACTCAGTTTTCCACCAAATGCCCCTCGCCAATGGCGAAATACCAGCCGGTCAGCAATAAGAAGCTTCAAACGGAAAGCCGGCCCGCGGATGAGGTCAAAATCGAAACGATGACCGAGGTTGAGCGCCCAAAAGAATATGAGTTTTTGTATCCCCTTCAGATTTCTTCCTTTTCTGAGAATGGTTGCATAACTTTTTTCGATTACCCTTGGTACGGCACAAAACATTTCCGGTTTTACTTCCCGCATGTTCTCACGCAAACGGTCGAGGCTTTCGGCATAATAAACCGAAATTCCCATATACTGATACATGTAATTAAGCATCCGTTCGTAAACATGACAGAGCGGCAGAAAACTCAGTGCACGGTTAACATCCCTGCTATTCAGGATATCACTTACTGCAGTAAAATTACTCACCATATTGACATGGGAAAGCATGACTCCTTTAGGCCTGCCGGTTGTCCCGGAAGTATAAATCAGGGTAGCAAGATCCTCTGGCCTTATCGATGACCGGATTGAACCAAGTAAATCTCTGTTGGAATTTTTCCTCCCAAGTCTGACCAGGTCAGACCAATCTTTCAGGCCTTTCTGCTTTTCGAGTACAAAATATGCCTGGAGATCGGGCAGGTCATTCAGAACAGGTTTGATCCGCTGATAGGCAGCGCGGCAACCGATAAACAGGACCCGGATCCTGGCATCTGTAAAGATAAAGCGGTAATTTTCAACACTTAATGTAGGATAAACCGGCACATGCACACCACCCGTCTGAAGAATGCCCATATCCAGAAAATTCCAGAAAGGGCTGTTGCCCATGATGGTGGCAACCCTGTCACCCGGAACAATTCCAAGTGCCATAAGCGCGTAACTGACGTGATCAGAATTTCTGATGTAATCCGAAGCAGAAATATCAGCCCATTTTCCCCGGGATTTCCAGGCAAATACATCCCCTTTACCGGCATACTTTCCCCGGTATAGCTGAAGCAGATCAAATATGCGGGTTACACTTTCCATCCGCACCATAATTAACCGGTTAAATCATCAACGGTTTATGCTTCTTCTATGTCAAAAATCTTCTGAATCCGTTCACTGTATTTTTCAGAGATATAACCGCGCCGCAATTTAAGCGAGGCCGTAAGTTCTCCGGTATCAACAGTCCATTCCCTGTCAAGGAGCTCGAAACGCTTAACCTGTTCAGTTGCCCCGAAAAATTTATTGTATTTATCAATTTCAACCTGAAAACGTTTTCTGATCCGGGGCAGATTCACAATTTCCGCATCGGTAGTATAGGGCACTTCCTTGATGGCACACCAGCCTTTAAGATGATTAAAATCAGGGACGATCAGTGCCGCAGCAAATTTTTGGTTCTCACCCAGCACCATCAACGTATCAATAAATGGCGATTCCTTGAATTTGTTTTCAAGTTGCTCAGGGCTGATATATTTCCCGAGTGATGTCTTGAAAATTTCTTTTTTACGTCCGGTTAACCTCAGGTGGCCTTGTGGTTCAATTTTCCCGATATCGCCGGTATGAAACCAGCCTTCAGTATCAATTGCCGACTTTGTAAGCTCAGGTTCTTTGTAATAGCCCATCATGATGTTCCGGCCCTTTGCCAGAATTTCACCATCACCGGCAATCATCACTTCCACGCCTTTCAGCACCCGCCCCACGGTTCCGAAACTTATGCCATTTTCGCTGAAATCACTGACAGCGATAACCGGAGAGGTTTCCGTAAGGCCATAACCTTCCAGCACCGGAATCCCCGCAGCCCAGAAAACACGCGAAAGCCTCGGCTGCAGGGCGGCGCCCCCCGATACTATAACTTTCATGTTATTGCCCAGTGCTACCCTCCATTTGCTGAAAACCAGTTTATTGGCCAATTTCAGCTTTAGTTCATAATACCAGCCGTTGGTCCCGTAAAGTTCATACTTTAGTCCCAGGTTAACAGCCCAGAAAAAGATGAATTTTTTGATTCCGCTGAGTTTCCGGCCATTCATGATGATTTTATCGTAAATCTTCTCAAGCAGGCGGGGAACGGTAGTCAAAATATCCGGTTTCACTTCGCGCATATTCTCAGCAATGGAAGCTACATTCTCGGCATAATAAACCGAAATCCCCAGATACTGATACATGTAGTTAAGCATACGCTCATACACGTGGCAGAGCGGCAGATAACTCACAGCCCTCCCTTTTTCACCTACCGGAGGGATATGAGAAACTGCCATCACATTACTAAGAATATTATCATGCGAAAGCATCACCCCTTTCGGATTTCCGGTAGTGCCCGACGTGTAGATAAGGGTTGCCAGGTCGTCAGGTTTAATGGTACTCTTAATCTCTTCCAGAGTTTCCTTGGCAGGATGTTCAAGCCCCAGGGTGATAAAATCATCCAGCAGGCGCAATCCCTCAACTGCTTTGACAGAATAAACTGCTGTGAGACTTTGTATTTCAGGAATAATGTGTTCAATCTTTCTGAAAATATCCTTACCGGAAATAAACAAGACCCTTACGCCGGCATGGTTCAGGATATACTTGTAGTCAGACTCGCTGATGGTGGGATAAATCGGAACATGCACCGCCCCGGCCTGCATAATGCCCATATCGATAAAATTCCATTCCGGTCTGCTGGGCATGATGGTAGCCACCATATCCCCTTTCCTGATACCTGAGTATATGAGTGCATAACTTATGGCGTCAGAAATCCGGCGGTATTCGGAAATGCTGTATTTACGCCAGACACCGTCTTCTTTCCCGGCTATGGCATCATCCTTTGGCTGATAGGCTTCTGAATAGTGTGGCAAAAGATCGAATAAACGGGTAACTTTTGTCATACGATGTCGGTTTGTTTAGGCAAATAGTTTTTCTATCCTGGTCTGATACTTTTTCGCAATAAATGAACGCTTCAGTTTGAGTGTCGGGGTAAGTTCCCCGCTGGCCGTTGACCATTCACTGTTCATAATCTCAATTTTCTTGATTTGTTCCGTGCTTCCAAACTCAGTATTATACTTGTCGATCACCTTAAGCAACCTCTGTTTTATCCTTGGCAATGCCACCATTTCCTCATCCGTAGTGTATTCAATTTCTTTAATCCTGCACCATGACCTCAGATGGTTAAAATCAGGAACCACCAGTGCAGCGGCAAACTTCTGATTCTCACCAACTACCATAATATTATCAATAAACGGCGATTCTTTAATTTTGTTTTCGAGAAGCTCCGGAGCAATGTACTTACCCAACGAGGTTTTGAATATTTCCTTTTTCCTGCCGGTGATCCGCAATTGGCCTTCAGGCTCAAACTGACCTATATCTCCCGTATGAAACCATCCATCCCCATCGATGACCTGTGCGGTAAGTTCAGGATCTTTATAATAACCAAGCATGATATTGGGCCCGCGGGCCAGAATTTCCCCGTCTTCGGCTATCATAACCTCAACGCCCCTGAGCGGTGGCCCCACCGTACCGATTTTGATTCCATTACTGTCGGTGCTGGTTACCGCAATAACAGGAGAGGTTTCAGTAAGTCCGTAACCCTCATAGATAGGCAATCCTGCAGCCCTGAATGTTTTCACAAGCCTCGGCTGAATTGAAGCACCACCCGACACGATAATCTTGAAGTTCCCGCCAAGCGCTTCGCGCCACTTGCTGTATATCCGTTTATCCGCTATACGGTGCCTTAACATGTACCAGGCATTGTTGTTACCCTGAACATCGTAATGAAGCGCAAGATCAACCGCCCAGAAAAAGATCATCCGTTTCACCCCTTTCAGTTTACGCCCGCTTGCCTGAATTTTATCATAAATCTTTTCAAGTAAACGGGGCACACAACACATCATATCCGGATGAATCTCCTTGATATTATCGGTAATCGTTGCCAGACTTTCGGCATAATAAACCGAAATTCCAAGGTACTGGTAAAGGTAGTTGAGCATTCGCTCATATACGTGGCACAAAGGCAGAAAACTAAGTGCCTTGCCCTCCTCTCCAAAGGTTGGGATATATGAAACACCAATGAAATTGGAAATAATATTGGTATGCGAAAGCATTACCCCCTTTGGATTGCCGGTAGTGCCGGAAGTATATATGATTGTCGCAAGATCGTCTCCCTGAATGCTGTCTTTAATTGCCTGCACCTGTTCAGGCAGGGGGCCGGCCTGGCCAATTCCAACCAGGTCGTAAAGATTCCGGAAGCCCTCCCGTTGCTTGAAGGTAAAAACCTCCTCAACCGAAGGACAGTTAACCGTAACTTCCTTTATTTTTCTTGACAGCTCATCACCGGAAACAAATACAAATTTGACACTGGCATGATCGAAAATATACTGGTAATCCGCAGGACTGATCGTTGGATAAACCGGAACATGAATAGCTCCCGCCTGCATAATGGCCATATCCAGAAAATTCCATTCAGGCCTGTTATTGGTAATTGTAGCAATGGTATCACCTTTCTTCACGCCAAGTGAAAGTAATCCATAGGTCAGATCATCCGCCATCCGGATGTACTGCTCAATACTATACTTCTTCCAGACCCCATCTTCCTTACAGGCAAGAGCATCATCCTTCGGCTTATAAGAAGCCACATAATTCGGTAAAAGATCGAAAATCCTGGTGATAGTAGTCATTTCGCTGAGTTTTAGAAATGAAAATTCATATGATTACTCTGGTGAACTTCAACAATGTAATAGTCAAAAAAAACATGCTATACTTTATTGTCATTCGGCTGACAATGATTTCCTGTTAATGATGGCTGCTGTAGCCTGGGCTGCCGGCATAATGAGCATGTCGTTGATGTTAACATGCGGCGGCTGACTGGCCACATAGTAAACAGCTTCAGCAATATCTTCGGGACGAAGTGGCTCAAATCCTTCATACACAGCTTTGGCACGGGTTTCATCACCGCTGAAACGAACGGTGGAAAACTCCGTTTCGGCAGCTCCGGGAGCGATCTGACTCACCTTGATGCCATATGGCAGCAGGTCGATGCGCATAGCTTTTGTAATACTGTCGACAGCCGCCTTGGTTGCACAGTAAATATTTCCGTTGGGATAAACCTCACGCCCGGCAATTGATCCGATGTTGATTATATGTCCGCTGCCCCGGCCGACCATCGCGGGCGCCAGGGCCCTGCTAAGGTAAACCAGGCCTTTGACATTGGTGTCGATCATCTGATCCCATTGTTCAATATTCCCTTTATGAAAAGGTTCAAGCCCAAGGGCCAGACCGGCATTGTTGATAAGAATATCCGGAATCCTGAATTCTCCGGGCAGGGACTCAAGTGAACGGCTGATTTCATCCTGGCGGCTTACATCCATCTGCAGGGGAATAACCACGACATTAAACCTGGCAGCTAATTCCGTTGCAAGTTCCTGAAGTTTCTCCTCTCTTCGGCCTGAAATAACCAGATTATATCCTGATTCAGCGAAGCGGCAGGCACATGATCGGCCGATACCACTGCTGGCGCCGGTAATAAATACAATTTTACCCATAAATGCTTGTCATGACCTCCCGTAAAAAATTCAGCATGCAGGAGTCAGTCCCTCCGAAGGGTAAAAGTATGGAATAATAAATAACAAGACAAACAACTTTATTAAGAAAATTAACAATTGTCGGTCCCGGAGCCTGATAAAACTACGTCCGGACTTACGATCCGGCTGCCTGCCACGAATGCTATTATTGAAGACGACTCAGCCAATCGTGCGCTTAATCCACTCCCTGGCATTTACAAATGGCTCAATCCAGGGAGAGACTTCATCACCCGACCTTCCCGAAGGATACCAGGCCCAGTTCCAGGGATATACTGAACGTTCCAGATGTGGCATCATGGCAAGGTGGCGTCCGTCCTGTGAAGCAATGGCCGCTGCCGCAAGATCCGATCCGTTTGGATTACCGGGATAAGCATTATAGCTGTATTTCATTGGTATCTGATACTGATGTTCATCAAGGGGCAGGTTAAAACGTCCCTCTCCATGCGCAATCCATATGCCAAGTCTTTTCCCGGCCATACTGCCCAGCATCACCGAGCTGTTTTCCGGAATATCAACATTGAGGAATGCGGATTCAAATTTTCCTGAAGTATTATGATGCATCGCAGGCTTCTGGTCGTGTTCAGGATAAATCAGCCCCAGTTCTACCATTAACTGGCAGCCGTTACACACCCCTAAACTCAGGGTGTCCGGCCGTGCATAGAAATTATCCAGGGCAGCTTTGGCGCGTTCATTATAGATAAAAGCTCCGGCCCAGCCTTTGGCTGAACCCAGCACATCGGAATTACTGAAGCCTCCCACAAAAACGATCATATTCACATCCTCCAGGGTTTCGCGACCGCTGATGAGATCCGTCATATGAACATCCTTTACGTCAAAGCCGGCAAGATAAAGCGACCAGGCCATTTCACGATCACCGTTCACCCCTTTCTCCCGGATTATGGCAGCCCTTATTCCGGAGGAAGAAGTCCGGTTAATATCAATATTATACTGTGACAAAGCGCCGGTAAAATCGTCACCAAATTCACAGGAAAGCGGCTGCTTGTCGAAGTTATGGTAGCGTTCACGGGCATGATCTTCGCCGCTTTGCTGTCTGTCGAGCAGGTACGAAGTTTTAAACCACAGTTTCCGCAACTGATCGACTTCCATCTCCACAACTCCCTTGTGAAAACGAAGAGCCAGGCTCCGCCGGAATGACGGCTTCCCGAGGATATGGAATTTCAGGCCCGCTTCCTGCAAAAGCACCGATGCATAATCAATATCGTTTACTTGTAGGACAACACCGGGATTCTCGCTGAAAAGCAGCTTGACGATATCACTTTCACCGAAACCGTCAAGATCAACATCCAATCCGATGCCCGGCTGGGCAAAAAGCATTTCAAGCAGCGCTGTAACCATACCTCCTGATGAAATATCATGTCCCGCCAGCAATATGTCCTTCCGGATCAGCGTCTGAACAGCCTCAAATGCCTTGATGAAAATGCCGGGATCAGTCACTGTCGGGGCTTCATCGCCAAGGGCGTTCAATACCTGTGCCAGGGCGCTGCCACCGGTTTTCAGACGGTCGGCTGAAAAATCGAGATAGATCAGCGATGAAGTGAATTCAGGCGCCAGCACCGGTTTCACCACCTTCCGGATATCACTCACCTCTGCTACTGCCGAGATAATTACTGTTCCCGGTGAAAGCACTTTCTCACCTTCCGGATATTTCTGGGTCATCGAAAGGGAATCCTTTCCGGTAGGAATATTTATACCCAGTGCAATGGCAAAATCGCTGGCTGCCTTCACGGCCTCATAAAGCCGTGCATCCTCACCCGGATTCCGGCAGGGCCACATCCAGTTTGCACTCAGCGAAACACCCTTCAAACCGTGCTCCAGCGGCGCCCACACAAGGTTGGTAAGCGATTCCGCAATTGCCAGCACCGAACCGGCAGCCGCATCAATCAGGCCGGCAGCCGGAGCATGGCCTATGGAAGTAACAATTCCTTTTTCACCATGATAGTCAAGCGCAACTACCCCGCAATTATTCAGCGGCAACTGAACCGGGCCTGCAGTTTGCTGAACGGCCACGCGACCGGTCACTGAACGGTCAACTTTATTGGTAAGCCAGTCTTTACAAGCAACCCCTTCCAGCTGTAAAACCTGTTCCACATAACTTTTCAATCCGGCTGCCTTGTACCTCAGCGGAGCATGAACCTGCGCAACGGATGTATCTTCCATAATGGTACGCGGCGGTTTGCCGAACATATCGGCCAGGTGGAGATCGATGGGCCTGTTGCCCGTTTTGCCGTTTACAAAAACAAGTTGCTGATCACCTGTAGTTTCTCCGACCACGAACATAGGCGCCCTTTCTCTGCCGGCCACCCTCTGAAGCAGATCCACATCCGGCTGATGCATGATCAGGCCCATACGTTCCTGCGATTCGTTTCCGATGATCTCCCGGTCCGAAAGTGTCGGATCTCCCACCGGCAATTTATCAATTTCTATTCTTCCTCCGGTGACTTCAACCAATTCGGAAAGTGAATTCAGGTGTCCGCCGGCCCCGTGGTCATGAATGGAAACAACCGGGTTTTCGTCAAGTTCAGCCATTGCCCTGATGGCGTTATACACCCGTTTCTGCATCTCGGGATTCGAACGCTGTACGGCATTCAGCTCAATGGAGTTGCTGAATTGCCCTGTGGCTACCGAAGATACGGCGCCTCCGCCCATCCCGATGCGGTAATTGTCGCCACCCATTACGATTACTTTATCTCCGGGGGCCGGATCATCTTTCAGGCTGTCGGATTTCCGGGCATACCCCACCCCGCCGGCCAGCATGATTACTTTATCATAACCATAAGCCATTGCACCTTCCTGGTGTTCGAAAGTCAACAAACTCCCGCAGATCAGAGGTTGTCCGAATTTATTGCCAAAATCACTGGCGCCGTTCGATGCCTTGATCAGCAACTCTTCCGGAGTCTGATACAGCCATTTACGGGGCTTTACAGCCGTTTTCCATCCATGCAGTTCGCAATTCCGGGGATAAGAGGTCATGTAAACCGCAGTTCCGGCAATAGGCATGGAACCTTTACCCCCCGCCATCCTGTCGCGGATCTCTCCCCCGCTGCCGGTTGCCGCACCGTTGAATGGCTCAACCGTTGTCGGAAAATTATGGGTCTCCGCTTTCAGCGAAATAACGGAATCAATCTCTTTAACCCTGAAAAAATCAGGCCGGTCGGGGTTAACAGGTGCAAACTGCCTGATAGACGGCCCCTTGATAAATGCCACATTATCCTTATATGCTGATACGATGAAATTGGGATTCGTACCGGAGGTTTTGCGTATCATCGAGAACAAGGTCTCCGGCATTTCCCTGCCATCCAGCACAAAGGTACCGTTGAAAATTTTATGCCGGCAATGCTCCGAATTAACCTGGGAGAAGCCAAATACCTCACTGTCAGTGAGAGGTCTGCCGATTTTACGGCTCAGTTCATTGAGGTATTCAATTTCATCCTTCGAAAGTGCCAGACCCTCCTGAAGGTTGTAAGCGGCAATATCCGTAATCTCCTGCACCGGATCAGGCTCATGCAGGACTGTAAAAATATCCTGATCAAGGTTATGGTTCAAAACCTGCAGCATGGCGTCGTAAGGGGCATCGGCTCCCTTCACCTCAAGATACTCTTCAATTCTGAAAATGCCCGTAACTCCCATATTCTGGGTAATCTCCACGGCATTTGTACTCCATGGAGTTACCATTTCGCGCCGCGGCCCAATAAAAAAGCCCGATATAGACCGGGCTTCAATATATGCTGCGCCTCCAAACAGCCAACTCAGTTTCTGTATATCGTTTAATGTGAGTTCCTTTTCACAACCAACGGCATAGATGGCATTCCCCTTGAAAAACCTGATCATTTTCCTGATTTTTTGATGTGGCAAAGTTAATAAAGGAATTTGTATGGCGAAAGTCCCGGGTTGATTTACATAAAGATTTGTCCGAAAAACGGGCGGGAATCACCCCGTGTGATCAAAAAAAAAATACAAAAAATCAGGAGGAATCAAATCTTTTTAAATTTGTGATCACAATTCAACAGACTATGCTGAAAAAAATGAAACTTACCGAAGACTGGGCTTCAGTTGTTGTCGGGGTTACATTGATCATAGCCGTTGTTGCAACTTCCTTTTTCCCCGAGCTCCCGAAGTTCGGGCCTAAAACAGGATGGACAGGATGGACTGTGCTGAGCACCGAAGTATTTACCACCGGCAACACCCTCCGTCTGGGGATGACATTCCTCTATTTCCTTTTCTTTGCACTTGCCGGCACCTGGCTGATGGGTAAACGGGGCAAAGAATTGATAACGGCATTTCCCGTTGTCTTCATCCTTTCCATGGTTGCCCAGTTTATTGCCTCCAGCGGTTCAATGAAAAACCTGGGACTGGAAACCGTGCTCTTTTCTTTACTTATCGGACTATTTATCAGCAATGTATTAAGCACACCCGCCTGGCTTAAAGCCGGAATCCAGAGTGAGTTCTACATCAAAATCGGCCTGGTAATGCTCGGAACCACCATTTTGTTTTCTGAAATTATGAAGGCCGGATTGTTTGGTGTACTTCAGGCGGTGATTGTTGTGGTTTCAGTGTGGTACTTTGCTTTCCGGATAGCGCGTAAACTGAAAGTTGACGAAGAACTCGGCATTATGCTCGCCAGCGCGGTCAGTATCTGCGGGGTTTCAGCAGCCATAGCCACAGCAGGAGCCATCAAAGGCGACAGCAAGAAACTCAGCTATGTTATTTCACTGGTTCTGGTGGTTGCCATCCCCATGATGATATTTATGCCACTGATAGCCAGGTTGATAGGATTATCTGATGAAGTAACCGGTGCCTGGCTGGGTGGCTCCATCGACACCACCGGGGCCGTTGTGGCCGGGGGTACCATTGCCGGAGATACCGCACTGAAATTCAGCACTATTATTAAGTTTTCACAAAATGTGCTGCTTGGAGTCGCTGCCTTCCTGATTTCAATCTTCTGGACTTACCGGCAGGCAGAAAAAAACGGTACGGATGAAAAACCGACACTGGGTGTAATCTGGGAGCGCTTCCCGAAATTTGTACTGGGTTTCATTGCCGCTTCCCTGGTTTTTTCATTCCTGATTGACAGTGAAACAGCGGTAAATGCGGGTAAAACCATAAAGAGCTACCAGTCACTGTGGTTCAACCTTGCCTTTGTCTGCATCGGTCTCGAAACCCGCTTCAAAGACCTGGTAACCATGGATAGAGGAAGACCGCTCTATGCCTTCCTTCTGGCACAGGGGTTCAATATCATCATAACCCTGATTGTGGCTTACATACTGTTCGGCATCTTCTGGTAATATAATCAGCAGGGCTTTTTTTCAGATATTTCTCAGCTGGTCCAGGCAATAAGACCATTCCGGAAAGCCAGATCCGCACGCTTAATCCGGAGCAATTGGTATTTATTTTCATCACATAACAATTTGCCTGAATATTAATTCTACCTTTGCGCGCAATTTTCTAAACAATTTTATGCCTAATTTTCAAGAACTTGGCTTAAACCCCCGCTTAATTGAGGCGGTTGAAGCCCTCGGGTTTAAAGACCCCATGCCGGTACAGGCCGAAGTTATCCCCTCCCTCATTCAGCAACCTTCCGATCTTGTAGGACTTGCCCAGACCGGAACAGGAAAAACGGCCGCCTTCGGATTGCCGGTACTGCATCACATCAGGCCTGAACTCCGGAAAACCCAGGCCCTGGTACTCTGTCCGACGCGTGAACTCTGCCTTCAGATATCGAAGGACCTGAGAAGTTATGCTCAGTTCATTCCCGGAATTAAAATTTCGGCCGTTTATGGCGGAGCGAGTATTGAGCTGCAAATCAAACAATTGAATGAAGGCCCGCAGATCATCGTGGCTACCCCTGGCCGCCTGAATGACATGATCCGGCGTAAGAAAGTAGATTTCAGCAGTGTACAATGGCTTATTCTGGACGAAGCCGATGAGATGCTCGACATGGGCTTCCAGGAGGAAGTGGATACCATACTCGAACATACACCTGAGGAAAAACATACCCTGCTCTTCTCAGCAACCATGCCTGAAGAAGTTGAACGCATCCTTGCAAAATACATGACCAATCCGGTTGTGAAAACGGTGGGAAAACGAAACACGGGAACAGCCAATGTCAAACATATCTATTACCTGGTCCAGGCCAAAGACCGCTATGCCGCGCTGAAAAGAATTGCGGACTTCAATCCCCGTATCTATGCCATTATTTTCTGCCGTACCCGGATCGAAACCCAGGAAATCGCAGATTCGCTGATCCGCGACGGTTATAATGCCGATTCGCTTCATGGGGACCTCTCGCAAGCCGCACGCGATAACGTTATGAACCGCTTCAGAAATCAGACCCTGCAGATGCTTGTCGCCACCGATGTGGCAGCCCGCGGACTCGACGTTAACGACCTCACACATGTAATCAACTATAACCTGCCCGATGATACGGAAGTATATATCCACCGGAGCGGCAGAACCGGACGCGCAGACAAGACAGGCACCTGCATCTCCATCATTAACCTGAAAGAGAAATTCAAGATCCGTCAGATAGAAAAGAAAATCAACCGCGAATTCGGAAAAGCTAAAATTCCTACCGGAGTCCAGGTTTGCGAAAAGCAACTGTTCCACCACATTGACCGCATGGAGAACGTGGAGATCGACGTGGAAATCGAATCCTTCCTTCCGGTGATCTATCGCAAACTGGAATGGATGGACCGCGAGGAAATCATCAAAAGGTTTGTTTCGCTTGAATTTAACCGTTTCCTTGAATACTACCGCGATGCCCGGGATCTGAACGTTGAAGATGACAATAAACCTGCAAGGGAACCCAGGGAAGGCCGTGACAGAAAGCCTGAACACAGGGGCGATGATGGTCAGTATACCCGCCTGTTTGTGAGCATCGGCAGGAAAGACAAGGTACTTCCTCCACAAATCATTGGCCTTATCAATGAAGTGACCCGCTCCAGGGAGATCAAAATCGGACGTATCGACATCATGGACAATTACTCCTTTGTGGATGTTGACTCCAAATCGGTTGGACGCATCATGAAGGCTTTTGAAAATGAAACCTCCAACCCGAGAGGGATCAGGGTGGAACGTGCATCAGAAAGGGAATTCGCCCCCGCCGACCGGAAAAGCAGATCACATCCGGGTAAGGAAAAATCATTCCGGCCTGAAGGTAAATCTTTCCGTTCAGCAAACAAGCCGTTCCATTCAGAAGGAAAGCCCTTCCGGAATAAGCCCGAACAGGACTCTCCGTGGAAAAAACCCGAACGAAAGGGCGGACCGGGTAAAAACAAGAAAAGCAAATAGCGCCGCAGTATTTCATTAATGCTGACTATTTGTCATAGCAATGAAAAGTATGAATAATGAAAAAGCCTGACCAGCATCAATGCTTCCGGTCAGGCTTTTTCAGTCTTGTTTCACAATCCGGGTTGTCCCCTGCTGCAGAAGGTTTCAGTCTTCCTGCGCGGCCAGATAGCGCTCAGCCTCAATGGCTGCCATACAGCCGGTTCCCGCGGCGGTCACCGCCTGACGGAAAACGTGATCCTGAACATCTCCCGCGGCAAATACACCTGGAATGTTGGTCTGCGTGGTTCCCGGAATCGTCTTAATATAACCATTCTCATCAAGGGTAATCTGACCATTAAACAGTTCGGTATTCGGCGTATGCCCGATAGCTACAAAGAAACCCTGAACATCAATCTGCCTGGTTTCTCCCGTTTTCACGTTTTCAAGCAAAGCTCCGGTAACTGTCTTGCCGTCGCCAAGAATTTCTTTGGTAACATGGTTCCACAGAATTTCAATATTCGGGGTATTCATTACCCGGTTTTGCATGGCTTTGCTGGCACGGAGTTCATCACGGCGGACAATCATATAAACCTTCCTGCCGAGTTTGGCAAGGTAAGAAGCCTCTTCACAGGCGGTATCACCGCCACCAACCACAGCCATATCCTGACCTCGGAAGAAAAATCCGTCACAGGTGGCACAGGCTGAAACGCCGTGTCCGTTGTATCTGGCTTCTGACTCCAAACCCATCCAGCGCGCTGTTGCACCGGTAGCAATAATAACGGTTTCGGCAAGGATGGTTTTTGTCTCATCGGCAACCAGTCGGAACGGACGCTTCGAAAAGTCGGCCGAAGTTATAATGCCCCATCGCATGTCGGTTCCGAAACGCTCCGCCTGCCGCTGCATATCCATCATCATTTCAGGGCCCTGCACCCCATCCGGATAGCCCGGAAAATTATCCACTTCGGTTGTGGATGTCAATTGCCCACCGGGTTGGAGCCCCTGGTATAATACCGGCTTCAGGTCGGCCCTGGCTGCATAAATGGCGGCAGTGTATCCTGCAGGCCCTGAACCAATGATCAGGCATTCTACTTTTTCAATTTCTTCGCTCATTGCAATTATGATATTTAAGGTTACATATATTCTGGCAGACAACCGGCTGTCAAAATTAAGGTTTTGCCGCCACTTGCCCAAAACTGTGCCAGAAATTTAGTCAACTGTTTATCAGACTATTAACATATAGACATTTTGACATAAGTCAGGAATCCACAAAATTTGTAATTTTCTTGCCGGGTGAATAAAAACTTTTGTACTTTTGCAGCGTTAAAATTTTCCCTGCCCTGGCAGGGTTTGTGTTCTTAACAAACCGGTGCGGGGTGTGGCGCAGTTGGCTAGCGTACTTGCATGGGGTGCAAGTGGTCGTCAGTTCGAGTCTGACCACTCCGACAATCAAAGGTGCTGAAAGGCACCTTTTTTTATTTTCAATCCTTAAATTTTCAGTTGGTCAGCGTATCCCGGCAGCGGACGGGATGGTCGGCAGTCCGGGTCTGACCACTCCGACAATCAAAGGTGCTGAAAGGCACCTTTTTTTATTTTCAATCCTTAAATTTTCAGTTGGTCAGCGTATCCCGGCAGCGGACGGGATGGTCGGCAGTCCGGGTCTGACCACTCCGACAATCAAAGGTGCTGAAAGGCACCTTTTTCTATCCCTGGATTTCTGTTGTCACACAATCGAAAGGCCTGATGCTGACCTTTCCGGGAAATTCGGGATCAAATATTTAAACCTGGGTCAGGTAGCAAAAAAAAACCGGACCATGTCCGGCTTCTTTTTATTATCAATGATCCTGGATGCGGGTGTGTTTACTTGCGGCCCAGCTTTTCGAGAATTTTATCAGCTTCTTTGTGATGGTAGTTCTTTTGGTCGGCCGCAATCTTGCGAAATTGTTCAACGGCAAAATCAATTTGCTCGTTTTTGAGGTAGCACAGCCCGAGATACCATTCGGCATGTTCGACATAAAGGTTATTCTTATCTTCAACAATGTATTTGAATGCCTTTACGGCATCTTCGATACGGTTTGTCTCGATATAAGAGATTCCGTTATAGAACCATACTGCGATATTGGAGCTGTCCTTATCGAGAATTTCGGCAAAAAGCAGGGAAGCTCCCTGGTAATCCTTTTGCTGAAACTTAAGAATAGCCTCCACTATGTTAGCGTTGCCTGAACGGGTCAGTTCAATCGTACGATTTGAATCGTAGTACATACTGAACAACTTCTCTGCCGTGTAGGAGCGCTGCTGAGTCAACAGTATTGCCCCACCGGCTATCACCAGAACAGCGATGGCTGCGGCTGCGGCCAATTGCCACCTGCGTGGCTGCATTCTGACGATTTTGGGGGAAGCATCCTGCTGTTTGGACTCGTTAAATACACTGATCAGCTTTCTTCGGAACTCAACCACATCCTCGTCGAGAAGAATGTTGTCAAGGTCCTTATCCAGCTTCAGTTCTGCCGATAGTTCAGCATTGGTTTGCAACTCTTTGCCAAACCACCGGAGTTCGTCCTCATTCATTTCCCCGGCAATAAATCTTTCGATCAGCTGGGAATACTTGAGTTTTCTAGTCATCGGACAGGAATTTATGGCACTTCGGATCATTGATAATTCTCTTTTTTAATTCCTCTTTGCAGAGGTATTTGCGCGTTTTCGCGTATTTTTCAGTTTTGTAACCCATTTCAGTCGCAATTTCCCTGAGGGGCATTTTCTTCATAAACAACAACAGTACTTTCCGGCAATCTTCTCCGAGAGTCAGAAAATGCTCCTGGTAAAGCCGGTATTTCTCCATCTCTTCATTGTCGCTCAACTGATCCATCACCTTATCGGGAAGATCCACAAAGTTTTCAATATCGCTGAATTCCCGGGCAAATTGCCTGCTGCGTGCAAGCTTCTGAAGCCAGATATTGCGACTGACAGAGTATAAATAAGTACGAAAAGAACAAGTTAACTCCAGTTCATTGTCCCTGATCTTTTTGAAAATAACAATCAGGGAATCCTGAAACACATCCTCCGCATCCTCGTCATTGCCACTGTTCTTCACTACCAGGTACTTTATCGTAGGAAACAACTCCTGATAAATGTACTTGATGATGTAATCGCTCCTTAAACGAAGGCCCTCAATGATTGCTTCATCAGAGTAGTGAATCATTTTCTGTATCTTTATCCGCTTTTCACAAAAAGGTAATACCGCTTCAGCTTTTTTTTTCGTTTTAGTTATTAACCAGAATTTGTTAATATCCTTTGCAGGCAACAGGCAGAGAAAATTTTTTTTACAAATTTGCTAATTCATTGTAAAACATTTACTTAATCCTTGTACTAATCAGACCTGGTAAGCCCTGCAGGCTACGGAATTCGTTTTACAAGTTTACGGATAATTTAACAAGAAAGTATCTTCACCCGGCAATATTCTTTAAAACAACATTGTAAAACAACCCTTTTTAATTAAAAATCAAACAGATTGCTGTTTATTCTTTCGTTTTAAAAAATATTTACTTACTTTTGAGGCGCATTCATATCTACATAAGTCATGTATTTAGAATGCCCCTATTTATTATCCGCGAAATAATTAATCTTCCGGAAAAGAAAAAGTAACCCGGAAAATTTAAAAAATATAACCACAAACAAAAAACCCGATTATTAACCACAAACCCCGCGTAAATGAAACAAAATCTTACGAGATTAAGCTCGGCACTAATACTGGTGCTGATGCTTAATGGGCTTATTTTTGCCCAGTCTGACATCAATGGTACAGTTTTGTATCATATGAAGGACAACAAACCGATCCCGGAAGTTGTTGTCACCCTACTCGATTCCGACAATGTTGTGGTTGCGACAACCACCACCGACCTGAACGGCAGCTACATTTTCCCTGCAGTTCCCTTTGGGTCATACAACATTTCGGCATCCTCCTCCATCATTCCAGGCGGAAGCAACATGGCAGATGCACAAAAAATCCGCCAGCACCTTGAGGGAACAGTTCTGCTGGATCCGATCGAACAACTTGCAGCTGATGTGGCTTCTCCCACCGGTATCGGATGGGAAGATTACAATGCCATTATCGACTGGTTCATGCAAGGAAATCCTACGTTGGAAAATCCCTGGGTATTTGCACCTGTGAACGTTGAGCATACCGGAACCAAAACCAATGTGCCCACCATGGGTGGTTCAAGTTCCGGAGATGTTAACGGAACCTTCGTACCAACAACCCGCAATCTCGTTGAATTGCAGGTGGCATACACCGATAAACCTGTAAGTGAAAATTTCAGTATCGAGGTTTATGCAAGCGACATTGCCAAAGCTTCAGCCATGGGATTAGAGCTCCTCTACCCCGAATCCCTTGTTGAAATAAACAGTGTAAGCGGACAGGTAAATGCAACCATTGCGCGCACGGGAAACGGCAAACTCAGGATCAGCTGGATCAGCCAGTCAGGTCAGGAAGTACTGCTCAACCCGGGCAAACCGGTAGTAGTTCTCGAAGGCAATACCACGGAAATGTACAAAGGTGAAGAAATCAGGTTTAACCTCGGCAACGCAAGCCATTTCAGCAACGTTGACGGTGAGGAACTTGAAACCCGCTACAGCCTTCCGGTCCTGAAAAATTCAGGCAACTACCTGGGAATTAATTATCCTAATCCATTTTTCAGCAATACCAACATTGACTTTATCATTCCATCAGATAGCAGGGTTACCCTCACCCTCTACAACATGGAAGGAAAAGTGGTCAGGATAATTGCTGATGATTTTATGAAGGCTGGAATTTACAACGTTAAAGTTGACGGCCGTGACCTTCAGCCCGGAATTTATTTCTATTCACTTAAAACAGACGGGGCCTCCCCTGTCAATGAAACAAAGCGGATGATCATTACCCGTTAACGAGTTTATTTTGTTTTGTGGTAACAGGGGCGTTAAGCCCCTGTTTTGTTTTATCAACCAGGCATTCTGAGTAATAGTCATTGATTTCAGATTATTTTCCGTCATCCTCCAAAAAAACCTACACTATTTCTTCTTATTGATAATCAGCCGATTATTATAAATGAAATCTTATAGCCTTAATACATCGCATGCAGAAATCCGTTGTTCACAGGCTTTGAGATATTACCTTTTGACTATATTAAGATTAATCATTAGTTGTGAGCTTTCTGCCATGAAGTTTTGCTACAGGAACAGACAGACAATTCTGCACCGAAGTTAATCCGAAAATGAAAAGATATGATGCAAAGAGGGTTACTTTCCGGAAATACATGCATTAACTCCTGGCTGCAATGAGCATGAGCAACTGATAATTGAAGTATTTCTTTAAATTTTTACAGCCCGAAACTGAAAAAGACCGAGAAATTTCAAGATAAACCGCAAACAACAAAACCTGATTATTAACAAAAAACCCCGTGAAAAATGAAAAAGAAAATTACACAAACCTTAACAGCGCTTATCGCTGCACTTCTGTTGACCGGGCAATCCTATGCCCAGTCAGACATCAGTGGCTCAGTCCTTTATCACTTCAAGGCAAATAAGCCGATTCCTTCGGTTAACCTTGAGCTGATTGATGCAAGCGGCAATGTTGCCGGAACTGCAACTACAGAACTGAACGGAACCTATATCTTTCCGAATGTGCCATTCGGTACCTATACCCTGCATGCCACAACGCAAATCTCAGCCGGCGGCATAACCATGGGCGATGCTTTACTGATGTTTCTCCACCTTTGCAATCTATACCCGTTTACACCCATACAGTCGCTTGCTGCCGATGTTAACGGCGACGGATCAGTAACATGGGATGACTACTGGACAGTGGTTATAGGCTGGTTTATTCAGGGATATCCGTTCCCGGCAGGTCCGTGGGTTTTCGAAGATGTGGTATTTGACCACACCGGTGCAAAAACCAATGTCCCCACCATGGGAGGTTCAAGCTCTGGTGACGTCAATGGCACTTTTGTCCCAACCACCCGCGATTTCATTGCACTGCCTGAAGTTACCTACAACCGGCAAGCCATAAGCAACAACTTCTCTGTCGATATCTATGCCAATGACATCACAGAAGCCTCAGCAATGGGAATGGTCATAAACTATCCGGTAGATATGATTGAAATAACGAATGTTTCATGCCAACTTGGAGAAACAAACATGTCAATCAACAATGGCAGCATCAGGCTTTCATGGATCAACCAGCTTTTCAGCACTACATCCGTTGACCCCGGGAAACCTGTAATAACCATTCAGGCTACCCTGACAGACCGTTACAACGGCAACGAGATTCTTTTTGGTATCAACCCCGTAAGTCACTTCTGCGACGCCAATGGAGAGCAGATTGAAACGCGTTATACGCTTCCGGCTATGACAGCTGTTGAAAATTACCTTGGAGCAAACTACCCCAACCCTTTCCGCGAATCAACCCGGATTGATTATATACTTCCGGAAGACGGAAAAGTCAGTTTATCGCTCTTCAATCAGCAGGGACAATTAGTCAGGTCGCTGATTGACAGTTATCAGCAAGCCGGCTCACATACGTTTACTTTCAATACCGAAGGACTCCAGCCCGGCATTTATTATTATAACCTGAAAACCAACGGAACAAACACTATCAACGAAACTAAACGAATGATCATTACCCGTTAATAATCATGCTGGTTTTGTGGTAAGCGGGGGGTGAAAACCTCCCGCTTTTTTTATTGATAATTGTTGTTTTGGCATTATCCTGATAATTTGTATATTTGCCCATCCGGTGACTTCTGTTTCATTCCACCTAAAATGAAAAGGTATACCATTCATTGTCCGCTGTGTCTATTTCACCGGTTCCTTACATCATCCTTTCTTTTACTGTTTTGCCTTGCCTGTTCCGAGGGCAATAAGAAGCAATCCCCGGCAGCAGCAAACGGGTTTATCAACACCCGCAGTCAGCAGGATTTCAGCACCATTGCCGGGGGATTCCTCAAAAATGCAGAATACGACAGCGCTTACAAGTATTTCAGCCTTGCCCTCAGATCATTGGAAGCCAGGAAGGAATGGGAAGCATACATTACTACGCTCCTGAAAATGACTGATACTCAGCGATCAAAAGGCAATACTGACAAAGCGCGCCAACTGGCTGACACGGCCGAAATCATCCTCGACCGCCATCTTTCTTCCAACAGGCAGCTACTGGCTGATATCAGGCACAAACAGGGCGTGTTGTCTATTGACCGCGGGCAATTCGACCAGGCCATCAGTTTGCTCAATGAAAGCATTGAGATAAGAATTACAGCCAGCGGCAGTGAAGACACGCTCCTGGCCATGACTTATAATGGCCTGGGCAACCTGTTTTTTTTCAAAGGCGATTATGACGGTGCCCTGAAGTCATACACCCGCGCCTATGAACTGGCCCTGAAAAGGAAAATTCCTGAAGACGCTGACCTGGCCATGTTTATTCAGAATGCCGGCATTATTTATGCCCAAAAAGGGGATTATGAAAAAGCAGAAACTGCTTTTGCCAATTCACTTAGAATCAATGAAAGAATAATGGCACAGGATGCACCTGACCTGGCCATGCTTTATCTGAATATGGGGCGGTTGCTTGCATTAGCCAATAAAGACAATGATGCCCTCACATACTATAATCGGGCAGAGGATATACTGCTGAAAAAAGTTGGATCCAATCATCAGGACCTTGGCAGTATTTATCTGAATAAAGGTCAGACATATGTCCACATGGCCGACTACGAAAAAGCCCTGATTTTTTTTAACAAGGTGCTGGCCATCGCGACGGAAAACTTTGGCCCGGGCCATCCGATGATTCTGTCGGCCAATATGAATATCGGGTATATTCATGAAAAGAAAGGTGACTTTGAGAATGCCCTGAAGTATTATCTGGCAAGTATTCCCGAAAATGACAACAATCCATCTGCCATTAAGACTTTCAGCAACCTGGCAAGTCTTTATAATGCAATGGATGATACTGAAAAGGCGGCTGATTACTACAACAGGGCAATTGACCTGGCCGTTAAACTGCTGGGGCCTGATCATCCTGAAACCGGCCTCCTGTATACCCGCTACGGGTATTTCCAGTTGAATGAAGCCAGGGGAGACCTGGGGATCGGAATGTTCAGAAAGGCACTGTCAATTTCCGAAACCCATTATGGCCCGGCAAGCCGGGAGGTATCCAATAATCTTACCCACATCGGTAATTTTTACCTGATCAACAACCAACCAGATAAAGCGCTGCAGTTTTATCAGAATGCCATCATTGCCATAGTCCCGGGGTTTACAAACACCTCTCCGTATTCCAATCCTTCCCCCGACCAGCTTATCCCCGACCGTTATCTAATCAACACACTCAATGCCAAAGCCGATGCATTGTATCTTCAGGCATCAGCAAATGCTGATGAGAAAATGCTTGAACTCAGCCTGGGCACCTACAAACTTTCGGTTAAAGTAGTGGATAAGTTACGTTCCAGCTACCTGAATGAGGAGAGTAAGTTCCTGCTTTCAGGAGATGAAAGAAATTCATATCTCAACACTGTCAAGGTTGCTACCAGGCTTTATCAGCTTACCGGCAATAAAGGATACCTGGAAGAAGGATTTCTTTATTCAGATAAGGGAAAATCAACTGTGCTGCTCTCATCGATGCAGGATGTTGAAGCCAGGCATTACGGTGGTGTCCCGCGTGCGGTACAGGATCATGAAAAAAAACTCCGGTTGGACCTGGGCTCTTATAACCGGTTTATTTATGAAGAGCGTCAGAAAGCCAGCCCGGACAGCCGGAAGATAAAATTCTGGGAGGAAAAAGTATTTGAACTTGAAACCAGCTACGACAGCCTGGTCAGGATTCTGGAGGAAAATTATCCGGATTATTACTCCCTGAAATACCGGGAGCCTGTGCTGGATCTGGAAAACATCAGAAAAAACCTGGATAAAGACAGGGCATTGATAGAATATGCGCTGACTGACACTGTGCTCTATATTTTCGTTCTGAATCATGATCGTTTTGAGGTCGTTACCCGAGCAGTGGATAAAAAATTCTTCAGCAATATCAGAGCCCTGACCTCATCGACTTCTGCCGGTGACCTGATGAGCATCAGTAAAAAAGATTATATCAGCTACACCGGTGCAGCCTATTCGTTGTATAATGATTTGATTGAACCGGTAAAACATATTACGGATAAGAAAAAACTGATCATTATTCCCGATGCTGAAATCAGTTTCATCTCTTTTGACATGTTGCTGAATGCGCCTCCCGACACCCTTGGAATGGACTTCAGAAAATTGCCATTTTTGATCTACGATTATATTATTAACTACAGTGCATCAGCCATCTTACAGTTCAACAAGCTTAACAGATCCGAAAAGAAACCTACCCGGAACCTGCTGGCTATGGCTCCCTCTTATGACAACCTTACCAACCTTGAGACTGACGGTTTTACCGATGAATCGGGAAACACAGTGTATCTGCTTCCGATTCCCGGAGTAGAAAATGAAATCCGGGAAATCAGAAAGGTGCTTTCAGGCTCTGCCTTTACCGGTAAAGATGCAACAGAACATGCTTTCAAACAGCGGGCCTCAAAATACAATATATTGCACTTTGCCATGCACACCCTGATCAATAATGAAAAGCCCATGCTTTCAAAGTTGGTCTTTTATCAGGACGGCGACAGCATCGAGGATGGCATGCTGAATACTTATGAACTTTTCGGAATGGAACTCAATGCAAATCTGGCAGTTCTGAGTGCCTGCAATACGGGAAGCGGCAAATTGATGAAGGGAGAAGGGGTAATGAACCTGGCACGTGGTTTTATCTACGCCGGCGTCCCGGGTATTGTTATGACGATGTGGTCGGTCGAAGACCAGGCAAGCGCGCAGATTGTGAACAGCTTCTACCGTTACCTGAATAAAGGGCTGCCAAAGGACGAGGCATTACGTCAGGCTAAACTCGATATGCTTGCCGAAGGAGATCTGCTGAGGTCCCATCCTTATTACTGGGCAGCTTATGTCACCATCGGAGATTACCACCCCATAACACTCATCAGGCCCGTTTGGCTGAATATACTTTATGTCCTGATCCTCATCATTTCAACCGGTGCGCTGATCCGACTGCTGATCCGCAGATTCAGGCAACAAGGATCATCCGTGGGAAGATAAGCGCCCTTCCTTCACGATAATGCCTAATTTTGCATAAAAATACATTGTTGTCCGGAAAAAACCTGATATGGACTTATAGATTCTTCACTCCACGATGTTACGCTCAGAAAGACAATGCTTTAGGATTCAAAGGAGGGGGCTTGGTGGCGGCTTCACCGCCACCAAGCCCCCTCCTTAAAAAACACACGCAAATTGAAGTCTTTCTGATCCCGCGTTTTGCGGGAGAAGAATCTCATGCTTTTTCCCGGACAATAGTGATAAAAATATTAATGTGATTTACCCTGACAATTTCGAGGTTAAAACCGGATTTCAGCAAATCCGGAATATGCTGCAACGTCATTGCCTGAACGGAAAAGGTGCAGCAATGGCAATGCAGACATCATTTACAGATGATTATGACACCATCAGCCGGCTAACAGGAACAACTGCCGAAATGGTCTATCTGCTCCGGTTTAAGGGTAACTTTCCGGCCCAGGACTACTACGACCTTTCAGAAGCACTTCTGCAGATCAGGGTGCCCGGCACTTTCTGTGAGCCGGATACCCTCTCAGAGCTTCGCCTTTCGCTGATGGCCATAACAGAGATCATCCGCTATCTGAACAGGCTCGATGCCGGGGAATTTCCATACCTGAAATCATTGACTCCCGAAGCAACCCCTGACCAGTCAATCATAAATAAAATCGAATCCATCATAGATGACAAATCGGAAATACGGGATAAGGCAAGTGAGAAGTTATTCAGCATCAGAAAAGAGATCCGCAGCCGTATTTCGGGGGTCGACCGCAGGATCAACCAGATTCTGGCTGCTGCCCGCCGCGAAGGCATTGCCCAGGATGATACAGAACTGACAATACGGAACGGCAGGCTGGTCATTCCGCTTCCGGCTTCAAACAAACGAAAGCTCAACGGCTATGTACACGATACATCCGCAACCGGGCATACTGTTTTTATAGAACCAGCGGAAGTTTTTGAAATCAATAATGAAATCCAGAATCTCAGGGTTGAGGAAAAACAGGAGATCGCCCGTATACTTGTTGATCTGGCAGATTTTCTCAGACCTTTTATCACTGAGCTGCTGCAATACTACAGTTTCCTGGGTGAAATGGATTTTATCCGCGCCAAGGCGCTTCTGGCCATTGAAACCGGCGCCGTTAGGCCCGAACTGATAAACGAGCCCATGATCCGATGGCGCAAAGCTGTGCATCCATTGCTGATGATTGCCCTCAAACAGCAGGGCAGGAAAATCGTGGAACAGGATATAGCGCTTTCGGAGGCGCAGAGAATCATGGTAATCAGCGGCCCGAATGCAGGCGGCAAATCGGTCTGCCTGAAGACTACCGGCCTACTGCAGTATATGCTTCAGTGCGGTTTGCTGATTCCCGTGAGCGATGATTCCAAAGCCGGCATTTTCAGTAAAATATTCCTTGAGATCGGCGACGAACAATCTCTTGAAAATGACCTGAGTACATACAGCTCACATTTGATCCATATCCGCAATTTCCTCGAGAATTCTGACGGGAAGTCCCTCATTCTGATTGATGAATTCGGTGCCGGAACTGAACCTCAGCTCGGTGGGGCAATGGCCGAAGCCAGTCTCGAAAAACTAAATGAAAACGGTTGTTTCGGGATTATCACCACCCACTATACAAATCTGAAACTGATGGCTGATAAATTTCCCGGTGTCTTCAACGCTGCCATGCTCTTTGACACTCAGGCAATGCAGCCTCTCTTTAAGCTCAGCCCCGGCAAACCCGGCAGTTCCTTTGCTTTTGAAATTGCCAGAAAAATAGGCTTTCCTGAAAAAGTACTTGTGAGCGCCACCTCAAAAATCAGTCAAAGTCAGCTTGACTTTGAGAAGCAACTCGCTCAACTGGAAGTTGACAAAAAGCTCATTGAGCAAAAAACAGCCGAGCTGAAGGTTGCCGATGAAACGCTTTCAGCATTGGTTATCCGCTATGAAACACTGCTCAGGAACCTTGAATCGCAGCGCAATGAAATGCTGAAAGAAGCCCGGATCAAAGCGCAGCAGTTGCTCGATCAATCGAACCGTATCATTGAAAATACCATTCGCCAGATAAAGGAGACCAAAGCAGACAAAGAGAAAACCCGCGCATTGCGCGAAAAACTTGAAGAAGCTAAAACAGATCTGATCAGCATAGAATCCACCATTCATACTGAAACAGAAACTTACACAATTACTGCGCAGAAAAAAGAATCCGGTAACAAGCAGGAAGGTAAACCCGATGGTCCATTGAAAAAGGGCAGCTTCGTCAAAATGGAGGGCCAGGAAACAGTGGGAAAAATAGAGGAAATCCGGGGCAGGCAGGCAAGTGTGCTTTTTGGTTCGGTAAAACTCAGGACCAGCCTCGAAAAGCTCGTGCCTGCCACCCATGCTGAAATACGCACCTGGGAAGCCAATCAGCGATTCAGTAAACCCCCTGTCAGCGTGATTCATCAATTAAATGACAAAATGGCCGACTTTAAGATGTCCATAGACATCCGCGGGAAAAAGGCCGATGAAGCCCAGGAAACCATTGCCCGCTACATCGACCAGGCCATTCTGCTGAGGGTTAATGAAGTACGCATATTACACGGCAAAGGTGACGGCGTATTGCGGAATATCCTGCACGCTTACCTGCGCGACACTCCCGAAGTTGTGAGATTTGAGGATGAGAGCCTGGAACGCGGCGGCCACGGCGTTACATTGGTGTACTTCAGATAAATGGCATTTGCCGGACATCCGGTTGGCACCATTGTTGATATGCAGACAATTAAATATTTAAATGTAAATTATGTCAGACTCACGAAACAACAACAATACTGTTACAAAACTAAAAAACCGGCTATCCTCCCGAAACACGCAGAAGAATATTGCCGGATTCATCCTTGGCGCCTTTGGCGGATTTTTATATTACCGCCTTGTTGGCTGCAATTCAGGCGGATGCGCCATTACTTCCAGTCCAACTATGAGCATCTTGTGGGGGGCAGCCATGGGGTATCTGCTGGCGGACATTTTCAAAATCAGGGAGAAAACAAAGGCAGAGGATCCCGCTGAAAAGAATTCCTGAAGGTTTACTTTTTCCTCTTTTTCTCAGAAATCAGTTTATAGGAGATCATAATCCACTCCCTGAGCAGGCCATCGGAAACCGATCCGTCGATATCCACGGTATTCCAATGTTGCTTGTTCATATGATAACCCGGCCTCACAGCAGGATAATGCTCACGCAACTCAAGGGCCAGTTCAGGGTCGCATTTCAGGTTAACAGAAAGCGGGCCTTCAAGGTCGGTCAATGCAAACATCTTTCCGTTTACCTTAAAAACCAGGGTGGTCTCATCAAAGGGGAAATGCTCGGTAACCCCGGGCAGTGAGAGGCAAAAGTCACGGAGTTCTTCAATATTCATAGGTTAGAGGAAAAGGACAAAAGTATAAAGAACAACGGAAAGACCCAAATGATGCGCACAGATACTGATCTGCTGTCAGGTTCAAAACAGGAAACAGACGGAATTTTCCGGCCGGAAAAGGCCATTATGTGGTGCACAATCCAACTTTTCAATCGTTTGCATCAATAACTGTTAATTCTATCTTTAAGCCTTTATAATACTCTGTATCATTTCTTTAACCAGTATAATAACCACGGCTTCCAGTTATTTATCCACAACGTTGGTCAGAATTTAAATTATATATTACCTTTGTATGCTTTGCCGGTATCTCAGACCGGAATCAGGGATAAACAGAACATTATCTAAATCTTCGGATATGTCATTAACCAAAAAAACATCTGACCTCAAAAAGAGGATGCGTGATGCATTGATGGGAGGTGGCCAGGTAGCTATTGAGAAGCAGAAAGCAACGGGAAAGATGACCGCCCGTGAGCGAATCATTGCGCTGGTTGACCCCAAATCATTTCACGAGTATGACCTGTTTGTGGAACACGCAGGTAAAGACTTCAACATGGGCGACAAATATCTGCCCGGTGACGGAGTTATTACCGGAACGGGCACCATAAACGGGTACCCTGTATGTATTTACGCACAGGATTTTACTGTTGCCGGAGGATCGCTTGGCTATATGCATGCCAAGAAGATTACCAAAATCATGGATCATGCCATGAAACTGAAAGTGCCCATCATCGGGATCAACGACTCCGGTGGTGCCCGTATTCAGGAGGGCGTGAACTCGCTGGCCGGATACGGAGAGATATTCTACCGCAACACCCAGGCCTCGGGTGTAATCCCACAGATCAGTGTTATTTTAGGCCCCTGCGCAGGAGGCGCTGTTTATTCGCCGGCACTTACCGACTTCGTTTTCGTTGTTGACAAGATTTCAAAGATGTTTATCACCGGCCCCGAGGTTATCAAAACCGTGCTGGGCGAAGAAATCTCCATGGAAGAACTGGGTGGGGCCCGTGTTCAGAGCGAAATTACCGGAAATGCGCACTTTTTTGCTGAAAGCGAGCAGGAATGCTTCGACCAGATAAAAACCCTTTGCAGTTTTATCCCCTGGAACAACATTAAAAAGGCGGAAGCTTTCCCGAAAAAACCTCCCCGCTCCAGGAGCTACAATATTGATAAAATCTTCCCTACAAACCCGCGGCAGCCATACGATGTAAAGGATATCATACGGTCAATTGTCGATGATTCAGAATTCTTTGAAGTGCAAAGCATGTTCGCAGCCAACATCGTAATTGGTTTTGCGCGCCTCAATGGCCATACTGCGGGATTTGTCGCCAATCAGCCACTGGTGCTGGCAGGCGTTCTTGATGTGGATTCCTCTGATAAAGCTGCTCGCTTTATCCGTTACTGCGACGCATTCAACATTCCGCTGGTAACCCTTGTTGACCTGCCGGGCTATCTTCCTGGTGTAGATCAGGAACATGCAGGTGTAATCAGACATGGCGCAAAAGTATTGTATGCCTACTCTGAAGCTACTGTACCCAAAATGACGGTGATTCTGCGCAAAGCATACGGAGGCGGTTATATCGCCATGTGCTCCAGCCACCTGAAGGCTGACTTTGTCTTTGCATGGCCTACTGCTGAAATTGCTGTTATGGGCCCTGAAGGTGCTGCCAATATTATCTTCCGCAATGAGATCAAGAATGCTGAAAATCCGGAAGAAATGCGTAAACTCAAAATTAAGGAGTACAAAGAGAAATTTGCAAATCCTTACGTGGCTGCCGCTTACGGTTATGTCGACGCTGTGGTTGAACCCGCCGAAACCCGCAATATGCTGATTCACGCCCTCGAAATCTCTGCCGAGAAAATTGAAATCCGTCCGAATAAAAAACATGGAATTCCACCGTTCTAATCATATACATTATGGAAGGAAACAGCACTCAGGCTTTTAAGACCATTATTATCGACAACATCAAGTACAAAACCACGCTAACGAAGAAATTCATGGCGCGTAAAGTGTACGAGCCTGTCGATTACAACAAAGTGTATTCCTTTATCCCCGGCACCATCCGGAAAATTTTCGTAAAGGAGGGTGACAGGGTAAAGCAGGGAACTAATCTACTCGAACTGGAAGCTATGAAAATGGTTAACAATATCGCCGCCCCCATCGATGGAGTGGTTGACAGGATCAATGTGAAAACAGGGGATCTGGTAGCCAAGAGTTTCCTGCTGATTGAACTTAAGTAAAGGAACACTGCCGAATTTTATAACGGGACAGCGTTGACTGTCCCGTTACTATTTACGCTTTCAGGCAACACGCCTGCTCATGCCCGAAAATACAGAACTATTCCATTTATTCTTCATCAAGAAAAGCCGCGTAGGCTTCATTTCCTTTACTTATCATGCTAAGCAGGGCATCCCGGCCTTCTCCGGTTTCAGCTGATGTAATAACGTATGATGGAATTTCCTCCCAGGTTTCTGACAGTTTTGCCTTGAAGCCGGCAACATTTGAAGCAAGCTGATTGGCCGAAAGCTTGTCAGCCTTGGTAAAAACAATGGTAAAAGGAAGTTGCTCCTGACCAAACCAGTTTATAAACTCAATATCAGCCTTTTTGGGCTCAATACGCGCATCAACAAGAATAAAGGTATTGACCAGACTGGGCCTTTTCAGAAAATACTTCCTGATCATTAATTCCCACTTTTCACGCTCCTTTTTCGAAATTCTTGCATAACCGTATCCGGGAAGGTCGACCAGGTACCACCCCGAATTTATGATAAAGTGGTTGATCAATCTTGTTTTACCGGGTGTCGCTGAAGTACGGGCAAGGTTCTTCCGTTCCAGCAGCATATTGATCAGTGAAGACTTCCCCACATTGGAACGGCCGATAAAGGCATACTCCGGCTTTACAGGCTCAGGACACTTTGCCGGATCGGAATTGCTGACATGAAACTCTGCTGTGCGGATGATCATTCCCTACTTTTCAGTAATGGTCAGGTGACGCTCAATCTTAATCTCATAGATATCGTTGATGGTAACGATAATACCCGACTCTTCAACCTCCCCGAACTCATCATTGATGGCCGTGCCGAAATATTTCATGGTTGAAGAAAGGTTCATATAAGCATTAACCAGCGGAGGAATATTTTCACCCAATCCCCTCACCTGTTGTATCAGCATTTTATAATCCTTATCATACACACCATAGGGGAATGCCTGTTCCAGTTCATTCACATCTGTTTCAACCTTCAGAGGGTGAATGGGATAAACCAGCCGGTCGCGATCCCCAAAGTACTTATTCATAAACCATAGAATAAGATCACGGCCCTTCCGGTTGAAATCGGGATACATGGTAATTTTGCCGAAAAAATACTTTGCATCCGGGTATATCAGCACCAATGCACCCAAACCGTCCCAGATATTGTCGAGAGAGTACATCCCTTTGCGGATGTTGTTGGTAGGCTGATAAGCCGGTTGCACAAAAGACCTGCCTAATTCAATGGTATGAGGCAGATAATTTTCGACAAACTCTCCGGAATAATGAAAAAGTTTAAAGGTAGGTGTGTGGAATTCCCCATCTTCCCCTTTTGTAAGAAATTTGCAGTGGAGATACCTGTATCCGCCGACAATTTCTTTATCAACCGGATTCCATACAATTAACTGCTCAAAAGGATTTTCGCATGTGTCATAATAATCAAGGTCACAGGCCAGGCCTGTTCCTCCTCCGGCATCCCGAAAGGTAATTTCGCGTAATCGTCCGATTTCGCGGGTTACATTGGGTGCATTGAAATGATTGACGATATATATCTGGTTATTCCCTGAATTGGTTTTCCGAATCATTCTTTCGGCAGTCAATTCAGCTTCAAGCAACTCCCGGTCAACCGGCGGTATAATCTGTTCCATCTTCATGGTTAGCAATTTAGAACAAGCCTGTGTTTAGATTTTGAATATGGCCGAAGGATCATCCTTCAGTCTGTAGATGTGCTCCCTGAGCAGCGCTACCCATTTTCCGTCCCTGTAACGTTTATCAAAAAATGCTATCGGGACCGGCTCGCCAAAAGTAATGACAATATCTTTATCTTTTTGCCTGTACATCTCATCAACAAGATAAAGCATTTCAATATTGGCTTTAAGACCCAGAAATTTTCTCAGATTGGCCAGATTATAAAAAAAATCAGAATTTCGTCCGCTGATATGCACCGGCAGGATGTCGCGGTTGAATTTTTTTGCTTTGCTTAAAAAGGTCTTCTTCCATTCCAGATCAATAATCTCACCCTTTATCTTCCGCGAACACAAGCCAGCCGGAAAATACAGAATAGTCCTGTCTGATGCAAAGGCATCATCATACACCGCGATATTTTCAGCATTTGACCCATGCTTGTTTATCGGGATAAACAAGGGTTTAAGATTGGGCAGGTGCATCAGGAAATCGTTCACAGGCGCAACAATATCGGGCCTGAATTTACCTGTCGCATACATCAGCGCCATTCCGTCAAGGCCTCCCAGCGGATGGTTCGAAGCAACCACAATGCGTTCAGATTTCATGAGATTCTGCTCGCCCCTGATAACTATGTTAGCGCCAAAATCCCTGAGAATGGCCTCCAGAAACGGCTGACCTACCTTGTCCTTATGATCATTCAGGCTTCTGTTCAGCTCATCCTGATGAATAACGCGTTTCAGATATCTGATGATAAATCCTGGCAATATCTTAAGCAGCCCGGGATTTTTACCGGCAATTACCCGCTCCAGATCAATAAACCCTGGCTCAGATTTTCCATCAACCCGATCCGGAAACTCCGTCATATCGAAAAATTTACTTCTTAAAATTTATACAAATTTATAAAAATCGACCTTACCCGGTAATCCCTTACCCCTCAAAAAACTGCATTTTAATTTCCGGAAGGCGGCTCTCAATATAGTACTTTCTTAGTCTTTGATATTCAGTTTATTAGAAAGCAATTGCTTTTAAAATGGAGAGGAGTAGTCAAAAAGTTATCAACAATAGTGGTAAAAAGTGGTAAAAAGTGGTAAAAGCATACTATATTTACCCCACAAAATGGTAAAATCTATCATGGTAGAAATCATTGGAGTACATGACTGTAAAGTTGACGCCAAGGGGAGGTTAATGCTGCCTTCTGCCCTTAAGGTGCAGCTTGACGCCATTATTGCCGATGGTTTTATCCTGAAGCGGAGCATTTTTCAGCCCTGCCTTGAATTGTATCCAAAATCCGAATGGAACAGGGCAGTAAAAGGGGTGAATAAACTGAACCGTTTCGTAAAGAAGAACAATGATTTTATCAGGGTATTCATGGCAGGGGTAAGGGAAGTAGAGCCTGACAACACCGGCAGGCTGCTGATTCCGAAAGACCTTGCAGTATTTGCATCAATCAGCAGGGACATTGTTCTGGCATCAGCCCTGAACATGATTGAGATCTGGGACAAGGAAAAATATGAAGCATCCATCAGTGAGAGTCTCAGTGACTTTTCGCAACTGGCCGAGGATGTAATGGGGCAGATTAACGAAACCGAGGAGTAGCTTATGTATCACAATCCGGTGATGTTGAAGGAATGCATTGATGGCCTGGCCATTGATCCGGCAGGTACCTATGTGGACCTCACATTCGGTGGCGGTGGTCATTCAAGGGCTATTCTCGGCAGGCTCACCACCGGCAGGCTGATCGCTTTTGACCAGGACACAGATGCGCTTTCCAATGCCCCCGACGACCCCAGGTTTACACTTGTCAACCAGAATTTCCGGTATCTCGTAAATTTTCTCCGCCTTTACAAAGCTGTTCCGGTTGCCGGTATACTTGCCGACCTGGGCATCTCCTCCTACCAGATTGACCAGGCCGAAAGGGGCTTTTCTACCCGTTTCGATGCGGAACTGGATCTGAGAATGGACCGGAAATCAGGTTTGACAGCCCGGCAGGTGATCAATCACTACACCAGCGATGACCTTATAAGGATATTCCGCCAGTATGGCGAATTGCCAAATGCCTACCGCATTGCGATGAGAATTGCTGATGTACGGGGGGGTGGAGAAATTATAACTACAACGCAGCTGAAAGACATCCTGCAGCCCCTGGCTGAAAGAGGAAGGGAAAACAAGTTTTTTGCCAGGGTCTTCCAGGCATTGCGCATCGAAGTAAATGCCGAACTTGATGTTTTGAAGGAAATGCTCACTCAGACCATAAAGGTACTGAAACCGGGCGGACGGCTGGTGGTTCTGACCTATCACTCTCTGGAAGACAGGCCGGTAAAGAATTTCATGAAAACCGGAAATTTCGAAGGCATCGAAAATAAAGACTTTTTCGGCAATCTTATTGCGCCTTTCCGCCCTGTCAACCGAAAACCCATAGTTGCCGGAGAGGAAGAGCTGTCCGTCAATAATCGTGCACGCAGCGCCAAACTGAGGGTGGCAGAAAGGAGCCGTAATGAGTAGCTCCAGGAATACGCTCAAACCCAAACCGGTTGAAAAGCCGGCACGCAAAAAACGCTTGAAAGCCTTCACTACCCTCAACCACAAAGTGAAAATGGGTAGTTCGCTGCACAGCATAGTTGACGGGAGTTTTCTTACCCGTGAAAACCTAGTGAAACAGGTGCCTTTCATTCTGTTTCTCACCCTGGTTGCTTTGTTCTATATCGCGAATTCATTCAATGCCGAGAAAACAATAATCGACATTTCGAGGACTAAAAAAGAATTGCAGGAGCTGCGCTACGAGTACATTACAACAAAATCGAACCTGATGTTCCACAGCAAACAGTCAGAAGTTGCTGCCAAGCTGAAGAACAGCGGGTTAAAGGAATCACTGGAACCGCCTGTAAAAATTTATCAATCAAAGAAATAGATGATGGATAGCAATAAGCGGGAAATATTAAAGAAAGTGTACCTGGTCTATTTTGTCATGGTTGCCGTAGGTTTGGCCGTTTTAGGCAAAGCAGCATATATTCAGATTGTTGAAGGGGAAAAGTGGCGTGAGAAGGCAAAGAAGGAAACCATCAGGTACGATAAAATAGAAGCCAACAGGGGCAACATACTGGCATCTGATGGCAGTCTGCTTGCAGCTTCGGTTCCTGTTTTCGAATTGCGTATCGATGCGGGCAATACCCATTACAAAGATGATTTTTTCTATGAAAATGTAGATTCATTGGCCTGGCACCTCTCCAATCATTTTAAAGACAGGAGCAGGCAGGAATATAAACAACTGCTTGTTAAAGGCAGGAAAAGCAACAACAGATATCTGCTGCTAAAGAGAAATGTAACTTATGACGACCTGAAAAAAGTAAGAAAATTTCCCATCTTCAGGCTGGGCAAGTATAAAGGGGGCATTATCGCGGAAGCAAAAAACAGGCGTGAACTGCCATTCAAATGGTTAGCTTTTCGCACCATTGGCTGGGATAAGGAAGGGGAAATAAACGATATTGGTCTTGAGGGCGCCTACAGCAGTATTCTTGAAGGAGAAAAAGGCCAACGCCTTGTACAGCTGATCGGGAAGGGAGTATGGCGGCCATTGAACGATGAAAATGAGATAGAACCGCGCGACGGACACGACATTGTTACCACCATTGACATCAATGTGCAGGATGTGGCAGAGGACGCACTGATGCGGCAACTCATTGCCAATGAAGCAGATCATGGCTCGGTAATTCTTATGGAAGTGGCCACCGGCAATATTCTCGCCATTGCCAACCTGGGCAAAAACAGCCAGGGCGAATATGAGGAAAAATACAATTATGCCATAGGGGAAAGTTCAGAACCGGGATCAACCTTTAAGCTTGCTTCTTTGATTGCGGCGCTCGACGACGGCCTGCTGAGCCTGAATGATACCGTTGACACCCAGGGCGGGGCCGTGAAATTTGCCAACAGAATCATGCGGGATTCGCATCACGGAGGCTATGGAAGGATCAGCGTAAGGCGCGCATTTGAACTTTCGTCCAATGTCGGTATCTCCAAGGTTATACACAAAGCATACAAAGACAAACCCCAGCAGTTCATCGACAAGCTTTATGCCATGCGCCTGAATCAGCCGCTAGAACTCGAGATTGCCGGAGAGGGGAATCCGTCAATAAAAAATACATCGCATAAATATTGGTCAAAGGTCTCTCTTCCCTGGATGTCAATAGGGTATGAAGTTGCCATTACGCCATTGCAGACCCTTGCCTTTTACAACGCGATTGCCAACAACGGCGTGATGGTTAAGCCGCGTTTCGTTAAAGAAATCAGGCTGGCCGGAGAAACCATCGAAATTAAAGAACCGGTAGTACTATCCCCCTCCATAGTAAAAAACCCTGAAACCATTGCTCAGGCAAGGTCCATTCTTGAAGGGGTGGTTGAACACGGAACTGCAACGAACCTGAAGAATCCAATATATAAAATAGCCGGTAAGACCGGAACCGCGCAGATAGCCCAGAACAATGCCGGGTACAATAAATCGAATTACAAGGCATCCTTTGTAGGTTACTTTCCTGCTGATTCACCAAAATATTCGATGATTGTGGTAATCAACAATCCACGGAAGGGACTTTATTATGGTGGTTCGATTGCAGGCCCCGTGTTTCGCGAGGTTGCGGACAAGGTATATGCCACCCGCCTTGACCCCGAAACAGACAAAACGGATTCCATACCTGCAGCATTCCCATTGCTCGCTTCGGGGAAAGGTAATGAACTTGAATTGCTGATGAAAGAGATCAACATTGTTTTGCCGGCCGGGTATCAAAGCGAATGGATTACCTATTCAGGTCAGGACTCCTCTCCCATGGTAATTCCGAGGGAACCGGCCGAAGACAAAATCCCTGATGTAACAGGAATGGGAGCCAGGGATGCGGTATTCCTGCTCGAATCAGCAGGAATCAAAGTGAAAATAAACGGCAAAGGGAAAGTGAAACGGCAGTCGCTGCCCCCGGGATCAAGGATTACCGCCGGAAGCCAATGTGTTATTGAACTCGGATAAACAGAATACAGTGAAAACACTGAAGGAAATATTGTACAAATGCAGGATCCGGAGAATAACCGGCAGCCTTGAAGTTGTTGTTGATGAAATCATCTTCGATTCACGGAAAGCTGCAAGCGGGAATGTATTTGTTGCCACCAGAGGCACCCTGACCGATGGACATAATTTTATTGATGATGTAGTTAAGGCAGGTGTAAAAGCGGTGATTTGTGAGCGTATGCCTGATGATATCAGAGAAGATATAACTTACGTTGAAGTTGAAAACAGTGCTGAGGCAATGGCCCTGATGGCTTCCAACTTCTATGATAATCCTTCGGCACAGATCCGGCTTACCGGAATAACCGGCACCAATGGAAAAACCACAACCGCCACACTGCTGTATCAGCTTTTTAAAAACCTGGGTTATAAAACGGGCCTGATCTCGACAGTAAGAAACAAGATTCACGACCGGGAGATTCAGGCCACACACACAACACCCGATGCAGTTGCCCTTAACGCACTTCTCAGGGCCATGGTAGATGAAGGCTGTGAATTCTGCTTTATGGAGGTAAGCTCACATGCCGTCGTGCAACACCGTGTTACCGGCCTTACCTTTGCCGGCGGTGTTTTCACAAACCTTACACACGATCACCTGGATTTCCACAAGACTTTCGATGCCTATCTGAAAGCCAAAAAGACATTTTTCGATAATCTCCCAGCCGGATCATTTGCCATTGTGAATGCGGATGACCGCAACGGCCTGGTGATGGTACAGAACACCCGGGCCCGTGTAAAAACAGCTGCCATTAAGCGACAGGCTGATTTCCATTGCAGGATTCTGGAAAACCATTTCGACGGGCTTCAACTTAACATTAATGGTAACGAAGTCTGGTGTCGCCTTGTTGGCAATTTCAACGCCTACAATCTTCTGAATATTTATGCAACCGCTTTAATGCTGGGCGCTGACGAAGAGGCCTGTCTTACCGGATTAAGTGAGTTGAAGGCTGTAGACGGCAGGTTTGAATACATCAAATCACCTGCAGGCATGGTAGGCATTGTTGATTACGCGCACACCCCAGATGCCTTGCTGAATGTTATCAGCACCATAAACGCCATCCGTGGCGGAAAGGGCAGACTGATTACTGTGGTTGGAGCCGGAGGCGACCGCGACAGGTCAAAAAGGCCGGTCATGGCTTCGATAGCGACAGAAAACAGCGATTTAACCATTCTTACATCTGACAATCCCCGGACCGAGAACCCTGAAGAGATCCTGAACGAGATGCGCTCCGGTGTTTCCCCCGAAAGGAAAAGACATTGCCTGGTAATCAGTGACCGCCGCGAAGCCATCCGCACCGCATGCACCATGGCTGCCAAAGATGACATTATCCTGATTGCGGGAAAAGGACATGAGACTTATCAGGAAGTCATGGGTGTGAAACATCATTTTGATGACAGGGAAGAACTGCGCGAATACTTCGGAATTTTAAGTAAAGAGGATTAATTACCAAACCGGCAGAATATGTTGTATTATCTGTTTGACTATCTGGACAAGACCTTCGATTTCCCGGGAGCCGGAATGTTTCAATACATCTCCTTCCGGGCTGCATTGGCGGTAATTACCTCTCTCACCATCTCGTTGCTCTTCGGAAAATCGCTGATTAATTATCTTAAAAAGAAACTGGTTGGTGAAATCGTAAGAGATCTAGGTCTGGAAGGCCAGAAACAGAAACAAGGCACGCCTACCATGGGTGGATTGATCATTCTGAGCGCGATTGTGATCCCCACGCTGCTTTTTGCCAAACTCAACAACATTTATATTATCCTGATCCTGATTACCACCGTGTGGCTGGGTTTTATCGGCTTTTTGGATGATTACATAAAAGTTTTCAGAAAGGACAAAAAAGGACTGGCAGGGAAATTTAAGATTCTGGGACAGGTTGTCATTGGCCTGATTGTAGGTTTTACGCTTTACTTCCATGATGATGTAGTGATACGCGAAAAAATCATGCAGACAAGTTCACGCTCAGCTTCAGAACTCAGCGAATTTGAAAGGGTGGACGATCATGATCAGAGGTTTGCGAGATTCAGCTCAAAATCCACGAAGACTACCATTCCATTTTTCAAAAACAATGAATTCGACTACAGCCTCATCCTGAAGCCATTTGGCGAAAAGGCAATGAAGCATGCCTGGATCGTATTTGTACCCATAGTAATTCTGATAATCGCTGCAGTTTCGAATGGTGCCAACCTGACCGACGGGATTGATGGTCTGGCTACCGGCACTTCAGCGATCATCGGGGCAACCCTGGGCATACTGGCATGGGTATCAGGCAACTTTGTATTTGCCGATTACCTGAACATCATGTACCTGCCCGACACCGGAGAGCTGACCATTTTTGTGAGTGCCTTTGTCGGGGCGTGTACCGGATTCTTATGGTATAATACCTATCCGGCACAGGTCTTTATGGGTGATACAGGCTCCCTATCCCTGGGAGGTGTCATCGCGGTACTGGCGATCATGATCAGGAAAGAATTACTGATTCCTATTCTCTGCGGAATTTTTCTCGCCGAAAACCTCTCAGTGGTCCTGCAGGTGAGCTATTTCAAAAGAACAAAACGGAAGTACGGCGAAGGAAGGCGGATATTCAGGATGTCGCCGCTTCATCATCACTACCAGATGCTGGGTTATGCCGAGCCGAAGATTGTGATGCGCTTCTTCATTGTTGGCATTATGCTGGCAATCTTTACCATAGTAACGCTTAAAATCAGATAATTAATGAATTACAACCCTACAACAGTCATTCTAGGAGCCGGCGAAAGCGGGACCGGAGCTGCTTTGCTCGCCAGGAGCAGGGGGTTGGAAGTATTTGTTTCAGATCAGTCACCCATTAAAGAAAAATACAGAAATGAACTGATCCAAAACGGGATTCCGTTTGAAGAAAGGGGGCATAGCGCCAACCTGCTCGAAAACATTACCGAAATTATCAAAAGTCCAGGTATTCCCGATAGTGCACCACCGGTGAGGTCAGCCATTGATAAAGGCATTCCTGTTATTTCCGAAATCGAATTTGCCAGCCGCTACACCAACGCTACCAAAATATGCGTAACGGGAAGCAATGGCAAAACAACCACAACCAGTCTGCTGTGGCACATGATGCATACGGCAGGGCTGAATGCAGGACTAGCCGGGAATATAGGCAATAGTTTTGCCCGTCAGGTAGCCGGTCAGGATTACGATATCTACGCGCTGGAACTGAGTAGCTTTCAGCTTGACGGAATGAGCCTTTTCCGCGCCGACACGGCCATACTGCTGAATATCACCCCTGACCATCTTGACCGTTACGAAAACGACCTGATGAAATATGCTGCTTCAAAAATGCGCATCATCAGGAATCAGACAGCTGATAACGCCTTTATCTGGTGCAGCGACGATGAAGTATCGTCGGAAATGATCAGAAAAATACCGCTAAACCAGCAGGTATTCCGCATCAGCCTTCATGACCAGGGGCATGAGGGCGCATTTATTGAAGACAATAAAATAATATTTAACATAAAAGGGGAAACGTTCAGTATGACAATCGAAGAACTGGCTTTGCAAGGCAAGCACAATATCTACAACTCCATGGCAGCAGGCGTGGCTGCTAAACTGGTTGGTATCAGAAAGGAAACCATCAGGCAATGCCTTTCCGATTTCCAGCATGTTGAACACCGGCTGGAACATGTGGCGAATATCCATGGCATTGAATTTATCAATGACTCTAAAGCAACCAATATCAACTCGGCGTGGTGGGCACTCGAAAGCCAGAACAAACCCGTGATCTGGATAGCAGGGGGCATAGACAAAGGGAATGACTACACCAAACTCTATGATGTTGTAAAATCAAGGGTAAAAGCCCTGATTTGCCTTGGCGTTGACAACAGGCCCCTGATTGAAGCATTCAAGGACATCATCCCGGTAATTACGGAAACCAGGTCAGCCGCAGATGCGGTAAATGCAGCCTATTACCTGGCCCAAAAGGATGATGTGGTTTTGCTAGCCCCCGCCTGTGCCAGTTTTGACCTTTTCGAAAATTATGAGGACCGCGGCCGGCAGTTCAAGGCAGCTGTGCATGCTTTGTAAGCAGATGGTCTGAAAAACCCATTGAAAATAAACGAAGCTGAACTAAAGAACGGACATCAAAAGGACAGTTCAACAATTGGAATGTTAAGCAAAACGGATGAAAACAATCCTGAATAATATAAAAGGCGACAAGGTAATCTGGGCGGTGGTTTTTCTGCTCTCGATTTTCTCGGTGCTGGCGGTTTACAGCTCCACAGGAACGCTTGCCTTCCGTTATCAGTCAGGCAACACTGAATATTATCTGATCAAGCATCTCGGGATTCTGCTGCTCGGTTTTGTGCTTATGTATCTTGCCCACCAGGTAAAATATAAATACTATGCGCGCATTTCACAGCTTGCTATTTATATATCAGTACCCCTGCTCGCCTACACGCTGATGTTTGGCACCAATGTGAATGAAGCCAGCAGATGGTATACGTTACCGCTGATCAATCTGACTTTTCAGCCTTCCGATTTTGCCAAGCTGGCGCTGATCATCTTTGTCGCCCGTTTACTGGCTAAAAAACAGGAAAATATTGAAGATTTCAAAAAAGGTTTCATTGCCATCCTGCTGCCTGTGTTGCTTATTACACTGCTGATAATGCCTGCAAACCTCTCTACTGCCGCGATGATTTTCATCACCTGTCTGGTGCTGATGTTTGTAGGCCGGGTCAGGCTACGCTATATCCTGGCCCTGGTAGGTATAGGTCTGGTGAGTATGACCCTCTTGATTGCCATCGTTGTCAATGTTCCTCAACTCGGCAAACGCGTCGGCACCTGGCAAAACAGGATCGAAAGTTTCAGAAGCGGCGACAGCGATGAAAACTATCAGGTAGAACAGGCAAAAATTGCAATATCAAATGGCGGTATAACCGGAAGAATGCCCGGGAACTCCACGCAAAAAAACTTCCTGCCACACCCCTACTCCGATTTCATATTTGCAATTATTATTGAGGAATATGGCCTGATCGGCGGAGCGCTTGTGGTATTGCTTTATCTGGTGCTGCTATTCCGGGCAATCAGGATTGTGATCAGGTGCCCCCGGAATTTTGCCGCCTTTCTCACATTTGGTGTGGCTTTCAGCCTGGTATTCCAGGCAATGATAAATATGATGGTAGCGGTCAATCTTATGCCTGTCACCGGTCAAACTCTGCCCCTGATCAGTATGGGCGGAACTTCGATCTGGTTTACAAGTATTTCGATCGGGATTATCCTGAGTGTAAGCCGTGAAATTGAAGAAGAACAAAAAGAAGTTAAACAACAAAATCAAGCTGAACATGCCGTTGCCTGAGAAAAGGATTATCATCAGTGGCGGAGGGACGGGCGGACACATTTTTCCGGCCATTGCCATTGCTGATGCAATGAAAAACCTGGAACCGGGAATCAACATCCTGTTTACAGGGGCAAAAGGACGGATGGAAATGGAAAAGGTTCCGGCGGCCGGCTATCCGATAGAAGCCTTATGGATCAGCGGTCTTCAGCGGAAACTCACCTGGAAAAACCTGTTATTTCCTGTAAAAGTGATACACAGCAGTCTTAAAGCGCGGTCGATTATTAAAAAATTCAGACCGGATGCCGTTGTCGGTGTGGGCGGATATGCCAGCGGGCCGACAGTGAAGGCTGCAGCAGCATTGGGAATTCCGACGATTTTGCAGGAACAGAATTCTTATCCCGGCATAACCAACAAAATGCTGGCGCGTAAAGCAAAGAAAATCTGCGTAGCCTACCCGGGAATGGAAAAATACTTCCCGGCATCCAAACTTGTGCTGACCGGGAATCCGGTGCGGGCTGAAATTGTACATGCCAATGCCAAAAAAGAGGAAGCTCTTGAATTCTTCGGACTGCAAAGAAATAAGCCAACCATCCTCGCTGTCGGTGGCAGTCTGGGCGCACTTACCATAAACCAGAGCATCCATCAGGGCCTGAAAGAAATCGCCGACTCCGGCATCCAGCTGATCTGGCAAACAGGAAAATATTATGAGGATCAGGCTTCAGCGGCGGTTTTGCCGTTCGAAGATTCAGGCATCCGGCAACACACCTTTATTGCACGCATGGATCTTGCCTATGCCGCCGCCGACCTCGTAATATCGCGGGCAGGAGCCATCGCAATTTCGGAACTCTGCGTCACCGGCAAACCCAGCATCCTCGTTCCTTCACCCAATGTTGCCGAGGATCACCAGACAAAAAACGCAATGGCACTGGTATCTGCTGATGCCGCCATCATGGTAAAGGACAGCGAATGTGCCCGGGAACTGGTGAAAACCGCCACCGAACTTGCCGGAAACAATGAAAGAAAATCGCAATTATCTGCGAATATATTGACTTTGGGAAAAAGTAATGCTGCTGCGGAGATCGCAGAAATCATACTGAGTTGTATCATCAAATAAATGGCTGAACTGTGAAAACTGAAGCACTGCACACTGTTTACTTTCTGGGGATCGGAGGCATAGGGATGAGTGCCCTTGCCCGCTACCTGAATGCAGCAGGGGTGAAAGTGCATGGCTATGACAAAACGCCTACCAGCCTGACAGCTGTACTTGAAACGGAGGGGATGAAAATACATTATGAAGACCGGCCGGACCTGATTCCCGATGATACGGACCTCATAGTTTATACCCCCGCCATTCCTGCCGACCTGGAAGAATTCCGCAAGGCTTCCTCGGGTTCATTCAGCATGATAAAGCGGTCAGCGCTATTGGGAGAAATAACCGACAGCAAATATACCCTTGCCGTTGCAGGTACCCATGGCAAAACCACTGTGAGCAGCCTGCTCGCCCACATCATGCATTCATCGGCACAAGGGTGCACTGCCTTTTTGGGTGGAATAGCCAAAAATTACAACAGCAACCTGTTGCTGATGCCCGAAAGCAAATTTATGGTAGCCGAAGCCGATGAGTTCGACCGCTCGTTTCTGAAACTAAATCCGCAGGCAGCGGTGGTTACTTCGGTTGATGCAGATCACCTGGACATTTATAAAACGCATGATAATCTTAAGGCTTCATTTACCGACTTTTCAGAGAAAATCCGTGAAAACGGCCAGATGGTTATCAGGCTGGGTTTGGACCTGAACCTGAAGACCAAACCCGGTGTCAAAGTATACCGGTATGCAATGTCAGGGGAAGCTGAGTTTGCTGCATTAAACCTGAGGATGATCGATGGACAATACCATTACGACATCAAAACACCCGGAGGAATCATTGCCGGGATTAAGCCTGCCCTGCCGGGACTCTTTAATATTGAGAACAGCATTGCCGCTGCAGCCCTGAGCTGGCTGAACGGGGCCACGGAAGAGGAAATCAGAAACGGAATCAACACCTTCACCGGGGTAAAGCGCCGCTTCGACCACCGGGTGGTAAGCAAAAATGCAGTATATATTGATGATTATGCCCATCACCCTGAAGAATTAAAGGCCTGTATAAAATCGGTAAGGGATTTGTACCCGGGTCGCCATATTACCGGCATCTTTCAGCCACACCTGTATACCAGGACCAGAGACTTCGCCGATGGATTTGCTGAAAGTCTGTCGATGCTCGACAGGGTAATCCTGCTTGACATTTACCCGGCCAGGGAACTGCCTGTTGAAGGTGTAAGTTCTGCCATGCTGCTCGATAAAATAACGCTGAACGATAAACAGCTTTGCCCCAAAACAGGTGTGCTGGAGTTGATAAGCAAGTTAAAACCGGATTTATTGCTAACCCTGGGCGCAGGCGATATCGACCAGCTGGCCGATCCGATTACAGCACTAATGAACAGAAACGAAGAAAAATGAGAAAAGCATTTGTCATATTTTTCTGGGGTATATTGGTTGCAGCCGTGGCCAGTCTGTTTGTATTTGCCAATCAGAAGCAGCAGGAGGTAACCTGTCCGGAGTTTGTCATCGCTATCACTAACGATGGTCCGCATCAATTGATATCAGAGCAATACATCAGGCAACAGATAACCCATGCCGGTTACAGGATCAAAGGGCAAAGAATAGCGGATATCAGGGCCGGAGAAATTCAGGAGCTGCTCCGGAAAAATCCTTTTATCAGGTCGGCCAATATTACTATTGGAGTAAACGGGTCAGTAAAGGCAAATATCATTCAGCGTCAGCCATTAATCCGCGTATTTACCGAAACCGGCAGGCAATTTTACATCGATTCAGAAGGGGTCATCATGCCGGTGAATGCTGATTTTACAGCCCGGGTAGTGATTGCTAACGGCCACATACCTGATGTATCATCAAAATCAGAAAGTAACGGCAACAAGGAAGTCAAACCTGAGAAGAACCTTCACCCGGCATTGAAGAAAGTATTCCTCACGGCAAGGGCTGTTAAACAGGATGCTTTTTCGGAGGCACTTACTGAGCAGATATACATCAATGCAACAGGCGAAATAGAACTTATCCCCAAGCTGGGGAATCACACCATTCTGTTGGGTGATACCACACTACTGAATGACAAACTGAATAATTTAAAATTGTTTTACAAGCAGGGAATCCGGAATGACGCATGGAACAAGTATGTTATGATTAACCTCAAGTTCCGCGACCAGGTTGTATGCTCAAAATCAACACAATATGGAACCATCTGAAATAATTGTCGGCCTTGATATAGGCACAACGAAAATAGCTGCCATTGTTGGCCGCCGCAACGAGAATGGCAAGATTGATATCCTGGGCTTTGGCCGTACCGACTCGATCGGTGTGAAAAGGGGTGTCGTAGCCAATATAGACGACACAGTGCAAAGTATTGTTGCCGCAGTGAAGGAGGCCGAAAACCGTTCCGAAACCAATATCGCTACCGTAAATGTCGGAATTGCCGGACAGCACATTAAAAGCATCCAATATCGCGGCTCCATCATCAGAACGAATGCTGACATAGAAATAAGCCAGTCAGATATCGACGGGTTGAACGAAAACATGTTCAAGCTTGCAATGAATCCGGGAGAGGAGATCATCGATGTTATTCCGCAGGAATATACTGTAGATGGTGAAAGCGGGATAAAGCAGCCCAAAGGAATGCTCGGGCATCAGCTGGAAGCCAATTTCCATATCATCACCGGCCAGACCATGGCAGCAAAGAACATTTTCAAATGCATTAAAAAAGCCAATCTGGAGGTTGAATCGCTTCTGCTTGAGCCCCTGGCGTCGGCAGAAGCAGTACTGAGTGATGAGGAAAAAGAGGCCGGAGTGGTACTGGTTGATATCGGAGGTGGAACCACTGACATTGCCATTTTTCAGGATGGAATCATCAGGCACACTGCTGTAATCCCTTTCGGTGGCGACATCATTACCGAGGATATCAAGGAAGGTTGCACCATCATCAAGAAACATGCGGAGGACCTCAAAGTAAAATTCGGTTCAGCCCTGGCCAGCGAAAACAGGGATGAAGAAGTGGTGGCCATCCCCGGGCTGCGCGGCAGGCCCCCCAAGGAAATCACGCTTCGCAACCTGGCAAGTATCATTCAGGCCCGGATGGAAGAGATTATTGAACACATCTACTTCGAAATTAAAAACTCGGGTTACGAGAAAAAACTGATTGCGGGGATCGTTCTTACCGGCGGCGGGGCCCAGCTGAAGCATATCAGCCAGTTAACGGAGTTTATAACCGGTATGGACACGCGCATAGGTTACCCCAACGAGCACCTTGCTCCGGGCGTTCCGGAAGAAATGGCCAGTCCGATGTATGCCACAGGAATTGGGCTGGTCATCATCGGCCTGCAACGCCTCGAAAAGGAGTCGCTCAAGACGGATAAGCCTGCTCAAAAACCAAAAAAACCTCCAAGAGGATCATTCCTCGATATCATCAAAAAATTCTTTGAAGAGGACGGAAATACCTGAGATATTAACAGTCGGACTGTTGATAAAAACAGCATTTTTAAGGTAGTTCAACACTTAATATTAACTTAATTTAGGAGATTCAAAAGATGCCCGATATGCTCAAATTCGATTTGCCCAAAAATCAGTCATCCATAATAAAAGTAATCGGCGTTGGAGGGGGAGGCAGCAATGCGGTAACCCACATGTTCAAGCAAGGTATCCGCGGGGTTGACTTTATGATATGCAACACCGACTGCCAGGCGCTTGACACCAGTCCGGTGCCTTTAAAGATTCAGCTAGGCAACAAAGGCCTCGGGGCTGGTTCAATTCCGCAGGTTGGAAAAGAAGCTGCTTCAGAGAACATTGACGACATCCGGAAAATACTGGAAAGCAATACCAAAATGGTGTTTATCACCGCCGGCATGGGTGGCGGAACCGGCACCGGCGCCGCCCCCGTTATTGCAGCGCTTGCAAAAGAGCTTGGCATTCTCACCGTCGGTATTGTAACACTCCCCTTTTCATTTGAGGGAAGAAAGCGCGCCCAGCAGGCACGTGCAGGTATCGATGAACTGCGCAAGTCCGTTGACACCTTGCTGATCATCTGTAATGACAAACTGCGCGAACTGGAAGGTGACCTCAAACTCTCTGAAGCTTTCAGCAAAGCCGACAATATCCTAACGGTAGCCGCCAAAGGCATTGCGGAAATCATTACGGTTACCGGTTATATCAACGTTGACTTTGAGGATGTAAAAACCGTTATGAAGGACAGCGGTAAAGCCATCATGGGATCCGGACTGGCCGAAGGAGAAAACAGGGCGCTTGAAGCCGTTCAGATGGCCATGACCTCTCCCCTGCTCGACGATGCCAATATCCGCGGCGCCAGCAATATCCTGCTCTATATCTCATCCGGAACTGAAGAAATCACCCTTGATGAGGTAATGGAAATCACTGATTATATTCAGCATGAGGCCGGATCCGGCGCTGATATCATCTGGGGCAACGGTACCGATGAAACATTGGGCAGTAAGATCAGCATTACCCTCATTGCCACTGGTTTCGATTCTAAAAACAAGAATAACGGAGAATCAGGAAAACCCGAAGTTATTGTATATCCGTTGAATCAGGAGCCGGCTCAGGCTGGTCCGAAATCGGCAGAACCGGTAAAGCCGGCGCCTGCACAAATTGAAGAGATTACCCTGATTAACAGGAGCGCTGAAACGGACAAACCCGCACCCTCACCGGTGCCCTCCCCGGCCCCCGAACCACCGGCAGAAGCCAAAATGCCGGCGGAACCGCAGCGTACCTTCACCTTTGACCTTAACCCGTCAAGGAGTGAGGTTAACCCATCACAAAACAATGATAAACAGGCTGATGGTTTTATCGCCGCTCCGGTAAAAACAACCCGTGAAAAAGAACCCGGATTCGATTTCCTGCGTTCGTTCAGGCCTGAAAACCCAGACGATGCTGAAGATGCGGACAATCTTGAAAAACAGGAAGAGATCGCCAATGCAAGATATGCCAGGCTAAAAGAGATCAGCATTAAAATTGCTTCGCCCGACGGACTGGCTGAAATGGAGAACCAGCCAGCCTACCTCCGCAGGAATGTTGAATTACGGGACACTCCCTCATCCGGCACTTCGGAAGTGTCGCGTTACACCCTGTTCAAAACAGAGAACAATCCGGTGGAAATGCGGCAAAACAACGCTTTCCTGCACGATAATGTAGATTAATGATTTTCATCAGCCATGAGCCTGACAGACAAAATAAACGAGGACATCAAAAAAGCCATGCTGGCGCGGGAAAAGGAAAAGCTGGAGGCATTGCGGGCAGTTAAGTCAGCCTTGCTGCTGGCGATGACCAGTGAAGGGGGTGGCGAAATCACCGGAGAGGTTGAAGTGAAGCTTCTTCAGAAACTGGTAAAACAGCGCCGCGAAACAGCAGAGATTTATTCCGGTCAGCAACGCAATGATCTTGCTGAAACAGAATTGTTTCAGGCTGATATTATTGCATCCTACCTGCCAAAGCAACTCGAAAGGGAAGATATTATCCCGATGATAAAGGCCATTATTCAGGATTCCGGTGCGACCGGTATCAGGGATATGGGCAAGGTAATGGCCGCAGCTTCGCAGCAACTGGCCGGAAAGGCTGACAATAAAATGATTGCAGGCATTGTTAAGGAACTATTAAACCCCTGAAATATTTCTATTCATTGCTCGCAGAAGGCTGCCCGGGCGGGCGGCCTTTTTTTGTTCTGAATATCAGCTCCTGAAAACCAGCGATTAACGGCATATTATTTATATCGGATCAATCTGCATCCGGAAAATGAAATATAAATAATTCCACCATAAATAATTCTTTAAAATAAATGCTTAGTTATTGATATTTAGTTGTTTATAATATAATTACAATGAATTCAACACCGCTGCCTGTGTCACTCTGCTGTCAATATTATCAATTTCCTTTTCTTTATAAGTTGTATCATTGATTATTTTTCTAATTTCATGCCATGATTTTATCAGTCTATTTTCAGAAACTTAATCTTTATAAATCTATACCTACAAAAAAATGAACAAGATTTTATTAACCCTTCTTCTTATTACATTCAGTTGCGTAACTTTTTCTCAGAAAAATTCCATTAAATTCGGCAAGATTGATCCGGAGCTACTGAAAATGACAACCTGTGAACTTGATAGTTCAGCCGGTGCCTTGATTATCAGCGATATTGGAGATGTATATATCAATTACGACGATCTGAATGGATTTAAAATCAACATGATAAGACATCTGCGGGTAAAGGTTTTCAATTCTACAGCTTTTGACCTGGCAAAGTTTAAATTAAAGTGCTACAAATCCGGAGACCTTGAAGAAAAGTATACCCGGATCAGGGCTGCCTCTTACAATCTGAATGAATCAGGAAAGATGGAGACAACTGAACTCAGCAAGGATAATATTTTTACAGACCGTATCAGTAATAAAGAAAAGAGTTACAACTTTTCGGTCCCGAATATTAGGGAAGGTTCGGTTTTTGAAGTTGAATATACGCTCACTTCCAAGTTGTTCTGGCAGTTGCCTGAGTGGGAATTTCAAACCAAATACCCTACCCTGCTAAGTGAGTTAAATGTTGCCGTGCCTGAATACTTTATATATAAACGGCAAATGCGGGGGTATATATCACCTTCATTCACCGAATCCAAAAAGAACGCCCGCTCAATCCTTTTCCGCGACGGGAACTATACCGAAGCAGTAACCTATTCAGAGAATGCGGATAAATATGTGTTTATAAATGTTCCGGCACTTTATGAAGAGCCATTTATGAATGACATCAGCAACTATACAGCTGCCATAGAATTTGAGCTTGCAGCAATTCAATTCCCCAGAAACTACAAGGATTATACATCTTCATGGGATAAAATTGATAAACTATTATGGAACGATGAGGAATTCGGTGTGCCTTTAAAGCGAGGCTCTCCCTTGAAAAAAGAAGCTGAAGTTTTGAAAATGACCATTCCCGATCCTATGAAACGCATGATTGCTGCACATGAAATCATTCGTAATTCAATAAAGTTTGACGGGCGAAACAGTCTCTATTTAAGCAAATCCCTGAATAAAGTATGGGAAAATAAAACCGGAAAATCTTCTGATATTAATTTGCTCTTAATTTCATTCCTGAATGAATGCGATATCGAAACCCACCCGGTAATTCTTAGTACACGAGAAAACGGAATCATAAATCCGGCGCAAATAATGCTTTCAAAATTCAACTACGTGATTGCTGAAGCAGTTATCGATAGTGCACGTATCCTTCTTGACGCCACCGACAAAAAACTGACCTGGAATATTATTCCTGAGGCCTGCCAGAACGGAAAAGGCAGAAGAGTATCCCGCGATAGCCGTTTAAATGACTGGGTTGATTTAAACGGGAAAACGCCCAATGAGGAAACATACTTCTATCAGGTCAAAATGGATTCATCCGGTAATATAAAGGGCAATTTCAGCCTGATGCTGTCAGAGCTGCAGGCTGTTGATGCCGCGGAAAAAATCCGGAACGCCAACACTGAAGAAGATTATATCAATGAAATTGAAGCTTCCTTCACCGGTATGTACATTGATAATTACACAATTGAAAATCTTGATGACAGGACAAACCCGCTTATCGTAAAAATGGATGGCGGCTTCAGGCATAGTATCGACGAATCAGTAAAGGATGTGATATTTTTTAATCCCGGCATGGGTGCATTGATTGACGAGAACCCGTTCAAAGCAGAAACCAGGATGTACCCGATCGACTTTATTCGGCCGAAGATCAATAAGGTCATTTGCATGATATCAATTCCGGAAGGTTATGAAGTAGCAGAGTTACCGCAGAATATGAATCTGGGCGTGAGTGAAAAAAGAGGATACTACAGGTACAACATTGTGGTTAACGGTAATAACATTCAGTTAAGTGCAATGTTAAACATCAATTCATCGCTTATTACTTATGACAGTTATGAAGAGCTCAGGGAATTGTTTAACAGAATTGTAGCAAAAAACAATGAGATGGTAGTACTGAAAAAGATTTAATTATGAGCCTGATAATCAATAGCCTGTTACCTGCATTTTTATTGCTTTTCTTTTTCCCTGCTTACGCTCAAGACTATGCAGTCTCAATCATTCCTGAAGAGTTGATGAAAAATGCCAATTCGGTAATCAGAGAACACAAAGTAAGCTATACTATCAATTCCGAAAAGGAAGTAATCAAACAGCAAACCTATGCAATAACAATTCTGAACCAGAAAGCAGATAATCAGGCAGTTGTTCTGATTCCATACAATACTGCTGAAAAAATCACTCTTGGTAAGATCATGATTTATGATGCATCAGGTAAAAAGATTAAGACTGCAAAAACATCAGATATCCTTGACAGGAGCTATGTTGATAATATGTCATTATACACGGATCTCAGGCTTAAGTATTTAAAAGCTATCGGATCAGCATATCCTTTTACCCTGGTTTACAGTTATGAAATCAGGTCACCGAAACTCTATGTGGTTGATAATTTCCAGCCATATTCTTCAGAGAATCAGTCGGTCCAGTATGCAGAAATTAGCGTAACAAATAATGCACAGGTAGGCTTGCATACATCATTCAGCGGTGAGATTCAGCCGGTTATCAGCAATCCTGATTTCAAAACCACTGTATGGTCATTCCGGGACCTGCCTTCCATCAGCAATGAGCCGTATGCTCCGGACGCATATGATATTGTCCCGGCAGTCTTTATTACACCTGACCAGTTGTATTACTCCGGATACAGGGGATCTGCAGCAACATGGGCTGATTATGGACAATGGAAGACCGAGCTGCTGAATGGCAGGAACCAATTACCTGTTTCGTCACATGAAAAATACCGGCAACTGACTGCTGATTGCAATACAAAAACCGAGAAAGTACGTAAACTCTACAAGCATTTGCAGTCAACCACACACTACATTAATATCTCAACTGATATCGGAGGTCTGCAACCACATCATGCAGCAGATGTTGAAAATTTAGGGTATGGCGACTGTAAAGACTTAAGTAATTTTATGGTAGCCATGCTTAAAGCGGTTGGTATTGAAGCGTACTATACAGCGATTAAGTCAGGTGTGGGAAAATACCAGTTTTTCATGGATCATCCCGGTCACCAGTCAAATCATATTATAGTATGTGTTCCGCTCGAAAATGACACGATTTGGCTTGAATGTACCAATCAGGAAAATCCTTTTGGTTATGTTGGACAGGGGATTGACAGACGGTTTGCTTTAATTGTGGATGGCAGCCGATCGCGGGTGGTTAAAACCCCTTCTTATTCTGAGGAAAGCAACACACTCACTTCAAATTTCAGATTAGTAACAGATGGAAATGACACTTATCTGAAAGGTTCGATCAGATTTGGGGGCCTTTTTGCCGGAATGCCGGCACAGGTATCACGTCAAACAATGCATGATCAGCAGCAATGGGTAATTCAAAATCTTGAAATCAGGAACTTCAACCTGCGGAATCATCAATTCAGGGTTTATGACCTTGAAAAAGTGTATGTTAATCTGGAAATAGCTGCTGATACCCCCGGTTTGTTTGCCGAGAATGCCGGGCGGATCTATCTGCCGCTGAATCTGAACAACAAGATAAAAGTTCCTGAAAAAGTAAGAAACCGTAAATATCCGTTTGTTATTGACAAGCCTTTCACTCAGACCGATACTGTTTCAATTGTTCTTCCCCGGGGCTTTATGCCCGAGATGTTGCCCGAAGCCAGACTCGCTGATGCCGATTTCGGGCACTATTATATGAAAACATCGTTTAATGAAGGTGAAATTATCTGTGTCAGAGAGTTTTGCCTCAAAGAAGGCCGGTATGCACCTGAGCGATATAAGGATTTTCAGGCTTTTATACAAAATGTATCTATTGCTGACAGCAAACAACTGATTCTGAAAAAGGAATAGAAAAAGCCGGAAAATCCGGCTTTTCTTATTCAATTCAAGGTGTTTTATGCGCCAAGCATAAAGCGTTTAAATCCTGTAACGGTAAGGTCCTTATCCAGTTTACGAAGATATTCTCCAACTGAAAGTTTGTTATCCCTGACAAATTCCTGATTCAGCAGGGTGCTTTCCTTGTAGAATTTGTTGAGTTTGCCAATGGCGATTTTCTCAACCATTTCTTCTGGTTTACCTTCCTGGCGGGCCTGTTCTTTGCCGATTTCTATTTCGCGGGCAATGGTTTCAGCAGGAACATCGTCCTTATCAACAGCCACGGGAGCCATGGCAGCAATCTGCATAGCCACTTCATGACCGGCCTGGTCGATGCCTTCTGCTCCGGTTTTGTTCAACCCGAGAATGGTTGCAAGACGGTTGCCCGGATGATTGTATGCAAATACGCGGGGTGCACGGATTACTTCAAAATGAGCAAGTTCCATTTTTTCACCCGTTTTACCTACCATTTCAGTAATGTTCTCCTCAACATTGCGGCCATTAACGTCCAACGCTTTAAATTCTTCAATGGTCGACGGCAGATTCTCAATGGCCTTTGACATCAGGAGATTTGAAAAATCGACAAATTCCTGATTTTTTGCCACGAAATCGGTTTCACAATTGAGCATAAATACGGCGGCATAATCTTTGGCCTCATTGGTACGTGCAAGCACAATACCTTCGTTGGCATCTTTATCGGCGCGTTTGGTGGCCAGTTTCTGACCTTTCTTACGCAGATAGTCGATGGCTTTTTCAAAATCACCATCATTTTCCTGAAGCGCCTTTTTGCAATCCATCATACCGGCACCGGTCATCTGGCGCAGTTTATTGACGTCAGCAGCAGTTATATTTACCATAAATTCAGACAATTAAGTAAAGTTAATGAATTATTTGCGGGGGCCGGGCTTTTTGCCCAGTGGTTTACGGGTGCCAGGCTTACGTGAACGGCTGTCTCCACCGGCTTCGTCAGCAGGAGTTGCCTTAGCGCGCAGACGCTCAGTACCGCCAACAGAATCCTCATCTTCATCCTCGTCAAGGTCAAAATCGCGGTCAAGCCTTCCTGATGCACCTTCTTCCCTGTCTTCCTCAGCACGTTTATCGCGGTCAATCTTTCTTTCCATAAGCCCTTCTTCGATTGCCTGAACCATTTTTCCAACAATAAGTGAAATTGATTTAGAAGCATCGTCGTTGGCAGGAATCGGGAAATCGACCAGGTTGGGATCAGAATTGGTGTCCACGATGGCGAAAGTGGGAATATTGAGTTTGCGGGCTTCCGCTATAGCAATATGTTCCTTTACGATATCAACAACAAACAGTGCGGCCGGAAGGCGGCTGAGATCGGCAATAGAACCAAGGTTCTTCTCCAGTTTGGCACGCTCACGGGCAATCTGCAGGCGCTCACGCTTGGAGATATTCTCGAAACTGGGACTGCTCATCAGCTTGTCGATGGATGACATTTTACGAACCGCCTTACGGATGGTTGCGAAATTGGTCAGCATTCCACCGGGCCAGCGCTCAGTAACATAAGGCATTGCAACCGATTTTACATGGTCGGCAACGATTTCCTTGGCCTGCTTCTTTGTAGCAACAAAAAGGACTTTTTTACCTGATTTGGTGATCTGCTTCATCGCTGCGGCAGCTTCATCAATTTTGGCAATGGTTTTGTAAAGGTCAATAATATGAATGCCGTTACGCTCCATAAAAATATAGGGAGCCATATTGGGATTCCATTTACGTTTGAGATGTCCGAAATGTGAACCGGCATCCAGTAATTCGTCAAAAGTTGTTCTTGCCATTTAAATTTTTGTTAATTGTTTACATTCTGTGAAAATCAATCACCGGGTAGCGCTGTTTCAGGCGACTGCTGAATAAATCAGAGGTCCCGGCAATTTAGATACTAAACACCATTCAGGATTAACGCTTGCTGAACTGGAATTTTTTACGGGCTTTCTTCTGACCGGGCTTTTTCCTTTCAACCATTCGCGGATCCCTTCTCATCAATCCTTTAGCTTTGAGGGGAGGACGGTTTTCAGGATTCAGTTCACACAGCGCTTTTGAAATGGCAAGGCGAAGGGCCTCTGCCTGACCGGTAATTCCACCACCATCAAGATTGGCTTTGATATCATATTTGCCAAGTGCATCAGAAATTTCAAGCGATTGGGTAACTACATACTGCAAAGTACCTGTGGGGAAATATTCCTTGTAATCCCTTCCATTGACTGTAATGGATCCATTCCCGTCTTTCATATAGATACGGGCTACGGCAGTTTTACGTCTGCCAAGGGCGTTGATCACTTCCATTGTTATTTGATTGAATTAAGGTTAATCAATTGTGGCTGCTGCGCCTGGTGCGGATGCTCAGGCCCGACATACACCTTAAGGTTACGGTAAAGGGCATCGCCCAGCTTGTTGCTCGGCAGCATTCCCCTTACTGCATGCTCGATAATCCGCTCAGGGAATTTCTGCATGAGTTCCTGCGGGGTGGCAAAACGCTGCCCGCCGGGGTAACCGGTATGACGAACATAAACCTTATCAGTAAGCTTTTTGCCCGTGAGCTTGATTTTCTCGGCATTGATGACAATTACATAGTCGCCACAGTCAAGATTGGGGGTGAAATTTGTTTTGTATTTACCCCTGATCAGGTTGGCAACTTTGCTTGCAAGGCGGCCCAGTGTCTCGCCTTCTGCATCAACCAGCACCCAGTTCTTCTGAATGTTATCGGGTGTGGCCGACAAAGTTTTATAACTTAATGTGTCCATTTGTTAAATGAATTATTGATGAAAAACAATAAAACCAGTCGTCAGAATTACTGATCACGGGCATGAGATTCAGCAATTTACGACCCAGCCTTTCAGGTGGATAAACTTCTCACGCTTCAGGTTACGGCCATTCACGGATACACTTATCCCTTAAAAAGGGGTGCAAAGGTAGAAGTAATTTTTCTATTTAACAAATTTGTAAACAATTAATTGTTGATAAACCGGTGAGCATTTCTTGATGGGAAAAAGTGATGCAAAAGCCACAGACTTGCGCCTGCTTTTTCGGGTAAAACTGAAGATCGGTTTTAATTTTATCAGATTTCTAATCCCGTATGAGCGGGATTCGAAATGACAGGCCACTTTAATAGAGGGGGAGAGAGGCAGTGGGTGGCGGATAAGCCGCCAGCCACTGCCTCTCTTTAAATCAACAGTTAAGCCGTCATTCCGGCGTAGGAGGAATCCCGGCCCGGCATATTTCAGCTTCAATAATCAATATGGCCTAATTCAGAGAATATTCCTCACCTCATTCTTGATCCGCTGTATGTGTCCCCTGCCCAATGCTTTGACTTCGCAACCCAATTCAAAGTACCGCCTTATCAAATCGTCGGTCAGAATTCCGAAACAATCGATAACTGCGAGGGGCTGACCTGCCCATTTCACGATGTCATCAGGATTCAGATTCAGGTATTCTCTGTGCGGCACTGCCAGAATCAGGGCTTCGGCGCCCATAAGGGTGGCAGGCAGGTCTTTTTCTACCCTGGCTTCTTTCAGGTGTTCCTGGTTGCGGAAGAAACGGCCCCACGATAGTCCGGGGGCCGGATAAGTATCCTGCGACTCCAGTTCGTACCAATGCTCCACGTAGGGATCATGGATGCGTACCTCCGCCCCCATCTCGGTGAGTTTGCGCACCACCATTTCACTTCCGCTGTAACGGGTATCCCCGACATCCTGCCGGTAGCTCGCCCCGCAAAGCACCACTTCCGCGCCGGCAATGTAACGGGCCATATTGCGCAGGGCGTCACGGGTAAGTTCAGCCACATGCAGCGAACGGGTATCGTTGATGTCGATGGCGGTGGGGGTGATTTTAAAAACTTCGTCACCATCCTCAAATCCGAGAATATGCCGGTATGCCCAATAGCCAAGGCCTCCGTCCTTTGGCAAACAATACCCCCCGACACCGGGGCCCGGGAAAATGATGTTGCTGTGTGTTGGCCGCATTTTGATGGCATTGATCACCTTGATCAGATCCACCCCGTTCCGCTCGGCAAAAAGACTCCATTCATTCAGATATGCAAGGATGGTTGCCCGGTATGAATTTTCAACAATTTTTGTAGTTTCAGATTCAATGGGACGATCCATCACGGTAAGTGGAAAATCTTTTGTATTCAGCACTTCATGGAGAAACTTCTCCACCCGTTTCCGGGCTTCCGCTTCGCAACCCGAACACACCCGCCAGAAATCGCGGATACTCGATACATATTCCCTGCCGGGCATAACCCGCTCAAAGCTGTGGGCCAACAAGGGTACAGATTCAATTCCGCGTTTGGCAAATGCCTTTTTCAATATCGGCCAGGCGACGAATTCGGTGGTTCCGGGCGCTACCGTGGTCTCAATCAGGGTAAGACAATGCGGTGGAATCTTTTCGCCAATGGTCTTGAGGGTCGCCTCGAGTGCAGCCATATCCGCTTCGCCCGATTTCATATATCCCAGGTCCTGCTTCGAGAAGTCGCACTGCACATCCACCACAACCACATCGGCATACTCCAGCACATCGCTGTTGAAAGATGCCGTGAGGGTTTTCCTGTCCTTCACACATCGGCTGATGATGCGGTCAACCTCAGGATCTTCGGCCTTCACCGGCGATTCGCCCCGGTTGAGCATGGGAATTTTCCAGTAGCTGCGCTGGCTTGGCCGCTGGCAACCGATTACGAATTTTGAAGGATTGCCCGCTGCATCTACCGTATCGGCAACAATGGCAGCCATAACCGCTCCCACAAAGCCGACACCCATCACAACCACAATCTCCTTGCCCTCACTGCGGGCAGCTTCCACAAGCCTGCCTATCCTTTGTTTTTCAAGTTCATAATCTTTTTCCTGAGGTATCGGGAATCTTTCACCCGAAGGATTTACCGAATAGCGGATTCCATTTGCCATAGTAAGTTATTTACGAATAAATGATGATGAATATTTGAGAAATTAAACAAAGCTAAGAAACCTGAGCTTCGGGCTCAAAAAAAAAGTGTTCATTTTCAGGTGTCAAATGTAATACACTGAGAATCATTTTCAGCCAATGTTTAATAATTTACTTTCGCTGCATTTCACAAAACATCGGCTTATAGCCTTATGTTTCATACCTTTGCTGCGCGAGTCCAAAAATAAATTATCTGAATGTCGATTACAGTAAGCAATATTTCCAAGCAGTACGGTCAGCAAAAAGCGCTGGATCAGGCATCTTTCAGTATCAAACCCGGTGAAATCGTCGGTCTGCTCGGCCCTAACGGCGCCGGCAAATCCACCATGATGAAAATCATCACCTGCTTTATCCCGCCAACCGCCGGCGATGTAAGCGTTTGCGGATTTGACATCAGGGAGCAATCGCTGGAAGTGCGGCAAAAAGTAGGCTACCTGCCTGAAAACAACCCCCTGTACACCGACATGTATATCAGGGAATACCTTGAATTTGTGGCCGGTGTGCACCAACTGGGCAAAAACACGGCCAAAAGGGTGGATGAAATGATGGAGGTTACCGGATTGATGCCCGAGAGAAAGAAAAAAATCGGCGCACTCTCTAAAGGTTACCGCCAGCGTGTTGGACTTGCCCAGGCTATGATCCACAATCCGGAAGTACTTATTCTTGATGAACCAACCTCAGGACTGGACCCGAACCAGCTGGCAGAGATCCGCAACCTGATAATTGAAATCGGCAAGGAAAAAACCGTGATGCTTTCCACCCACATTATGCAGGAAGTGGAAGCCATGTGCAGCCGGGCCATCATCATCAATTCCGGAAAAATCGTGGCCGACGACAGTACCGGACATCTGCTGAACAGCAATGAAAACACTGAACAGATTGCCGTAGAATTTGATAAGGACGTGAAGCCCTCAATGCTAAAAGGATTGCCAGGCGTGGTAAATGTAAAAAAAATCAGCGGGAACAGCTGGCTGGTCGAGGCAGGCAAAGATCATGATATCAGGCAGGATATATTCAGGTTTGCCGTGAAAAACAGCCTCACCGTGTTATCAATGCAGAAGCAGGGAAACAGACTGGAGGATGTGTTTCAGCAACTGACCAGAAAGTAGCTTCAGCAATTTCTTATCGGGATATTACATGAATTGGTTAAAAATGATGTTCAGGCATGAATAAGTCCCATGCCTGATCTTCCGAAGAACATTAAATCATCCCTCCCTTTTTTAAACTTCCGCAATCATTTCATAAAAATTTCTACCTTTGCAACGCCGGTTATCCCGGAATGGAAAGATTTGATTGATTGCAACCATTAAAAAAAATGCTAAAGCAGTTCTCGCCATTGATCAATTGATTCCATTTTATTTTTTATACAAATAAATTCTCTGATAATGTCCTATTTATTTACATCCGAATCCGTTTCGGAAGGGCATCCCGACAAGGTTGCCGATCAGATATCTGATGCATTGCTCGACGAGTTTCTCCGATTTGACCCCAATTCGAAAGTCGCCTGCGAAACACTGGTGACTACAGGGCTTACCGTTTGCAGCGGGGAAGTGCTTACTGAAGGCTATGTCGACCTTCACAAGGTAGTCCGTAAAACCATCAAAGAAATCGGTTACACAAAAAATGAATACCGTTTTGAAGGAGAGTCCTGCGGTATTATTTCCACGCTTCATGAGCAATCGGCTGATATCAACCGCGGCGTAGTCCGCAGCGATCCTGAAAACCAGGGTGCCGGAGATCAGGGAATGATGTTCGGATATGCCACCCGCGACATGAAGAACCTCATGCCCATGCCCATTGAACTGGCTCACATCCTGCTTCAGGAACTGGCTGCCATCCGCAAGGAAGGTAAAACAATGACCTACCTGCGGCCGGATGCCAAATCGCAGGTTACCATAGAGTACGACGACAACAACCATCCGGTGCGCATTGATACCATTGTGATTTCAACACAGCACGATGACTTTGCCGACAATACCCTGCCCGAAAAGGAAGGGGATGAAAAAATGCGCCTCGCCATCGAAAATGATATCCGGAACATATTGTTGCCACGCGTAATTGCCACACTTCCTGACAACATTCAGAAACTGTTTGACGGCAACTTCATTTTACATGTCAACCCTACAGGCAAATTTGTGATTGGCGGGCCCCACGGCGACACGGGACTGACCGGACGTAAGATTATTGTCGATACCTATGGGGGCAAAGGCGCCCATGGCGGCGGCGCATTTTCCGGCAAAGACCCTTCAAAGGTCGACCGGTCGGCAGCCTATGCGGCCCGTCACATTGCCAAAAACCTGGTGGCTGCCGGCATAGCTGACGAAGTACTGGTGCAGCTGGCTTATGCCATCGGTATTGCCGAACCGGTTGGCGTTTATGTCAACACTTATGGCACCTGCAAAGTTACAGATGCAGATGGCAAACCCTTACCTGACGGCAGGATTGCTGAAAAAGTAAAAAAAATCTTCGATCTGAGGCCATACAGCATCATCAACCGCTTCGGCCTTCGCAACCCCATTTATACCCCGACGGCCAGTTATGGCCACTTCGGCCGCGACCCGCGTTTTGAAGAAGTAGAGGTATACTACAGCAACGGCGAAACCTATAACAGAACCGAAGACGGTATCATCAGGCACTTCAAAAAGGTTAAGCTTTTCGCCTGGGAAGAAACCGATTACGTTGAAAAGATCAGGGCTGCTTTCGGATTATAGTGCAAATCCCTGCAGATACAGGTTTAAACGACAAGAGGCCGGAAGTGATTCCGGCCTCTTGTTGTTAAGTCAGTTGTGTCTCTATAGTTTCCTGATTTTGATATTCCTGTACCATACGTCATCGCCGTGGTCCTGCAGTCCGATAAATCCTTCCTGCGCGACATTGGCCCAATCGGGATTATATTGGGGGAATTTGCTTTTGGCCACCATCTCATTCCATTCGGGCGTCCACAAATGGTATTCCACCACTTTTTCACCGTTCAGCCAATGCTCAACCAGGCCTTTGAAAACCAGTAATTTTACCTGGTTCCATTCACCAACCGGTTTTACCTTGTCCTGGGGCACGCCGATCATATCGTAGAGTGCACCGGCGCTGTGGAGGCCGTCGCGGCCGTCAGGATGGGTAGTATTGTCGAGCACCTGCATCTCGGGAGCTGTCTGCCAGATAGTCATGTCAGGCAGTTCCTGAGCAAGGTACAAAATACCGCTGTTACCGCCCGGGGATATTTTCCATTCAAGGGTCAGCTCAAAATTCTGAAACTTCTCGTCGTAGATAATGTCACCCCCTTCGAGTGATCCGGCCTCTCCCCTTCCGGAGCCAATGCACCGCAGGGTACTGTCTTCAACCACCCACCCCTGGGGAAAATAATCCTTGCCATATCCGCGCCATTTGCCCGGGGTTTCTCCATCAAAGAGAAGCATCCATCCATCGGCAATTTCGGCATCGGTAAGCGCATTCACCAGCGGAGTCTCTGCCTTTTCATCTCCGGGCTTTGTCCCCGGCTGATTGCACGAAAACAATGCAAAAGACACTGCAAACATCAACATTACTTTTTTCATCTGATTTGGTTTTAGGTTACTCAATGATTCGGTTAACTTTTGAAATCAACTGCCAGACAAATACCTCTTTTCCGGCAGGTGGCGGCAGCGCGCCGGGGCCTATCCTCCGTTACATCGTCCAGCCCTCACGGTACGTATGCCGGATATATTCCTCCGCCGCAGCTTTTGCATTCATGGTTTCGTGTTGGGTATCAAAGTGGGGATGCCCGTCGATCACCTCAAATTTATCGCTCTTCACCACCCTGATCTCGTCGTTGTCGCTGATGTTGGTGAAACGCATGTTTTCGCCGTCCCACAACAGTTCACGCTTCAGGTCCTGCAATCTGACGGCCACAACGCCCATCACCACCATTTCGTTCATAGGCCCGGAATAGCCGAAATGCGAGCTGGCTTCCACCCTGCTTGCCGGACTTTCCTTGCATGCCCTCACCCAATCCATCTCATGGCTTGTTGTGACCCTGCGCATGGAAGGGGCCGGGCGTTTGTAGTCCTTATCATAATCGAGCGGCAGCAGGAAGGGATCCTTGCCGTAACACCCGGTCATGATTTTCCCTTTGCTTCCGATAAGCAAACAGCCTCCGTTTGAATCCCTGCCCATGATTTCACCATCGGGCAACTCTTCGGGACGGGGAGGCAGCAGCCCGCCATCCCACCAGGTTACGCTGACTTCCGGCATTTTCAGTTTGTGGAACTTCTCCCTTGCCGGGAAAATATATTTTACCACTTCAGCCAGAGGCGGCGATTCGGTGTTAAACTGAGAGGATGTACCCTGCACCTTCACGGGATATTTCAGATTGAGGGACATAAAAATCGGGTCCATGATGTGGCAGGCCATATCGCCGAGCGCACCGGTTCCGAAATCCCACCAGCCTCGCCAGTTCCATGGTGTATAAATCGAATGGTAAGGACGCTCTCTTGCCGGGCCCAGGAAAAGATCCCAGTTGAGGGTATCGGGCACCTGCATTACCTCTTTCGGACGTTCAAGTCCCTGCGGCCAGATCGGGCGATTGGTCCAGGCATGGGCTTCGCGCACTTCGCCGATGGCTCCGTCCCAGACCCACTCACACACCTGACGGATGCCTTCGCCTGAATTACCCTGGTTTCCCATCTGGGTTGCCACTTTGTATTCCCGGGCAATCTCCGCCATCTGTCTTGATTCCCATACCGAATGCGTCAGTGGTTTCTCGCAATAAACATGCTTGCCCATCTTCATGGCATTGATGCTGATGATGGCATGGGTATGGTCGGGGGTGCCAACCACCACGGCATCAATGGATTTACCAAGCTCATCAAACATTTTGCGCCAGTCGTAGTACTTTTTCGCATCCGGAAACTCTTCAAAAATCTTCTTTGAATACTTCCAGTCGACATCGCACAGGGCAATAATGTTCTGACTGCTTACCGCGCGGATAACTCCACCGCCGCGGCCACCCACACCTATGCCCACGATGTTCAGTTTATCACTCGGCACGATGTGGCCCAGTCCGGAAATCACGTGACTGGGCATGATCATGAAACCGGCAGCCGTTAACGCGGTGTTGCGTATGAACTGACGACGGTCCATTCCGTTGTTTGTGTTGGATTTTTCTTCCATCATCCTGAATTTTAAGGTTACAGCAAATTCTTCTGAATATATAACAAACTCTGTTCTGCACAATAAAGCGGCGGGCCTTCGGCATACTGCTCCTGTTCAACAAAAATATACTCAAGTCCGGCCTGATCACGATCCATCAGGTACCCTTTGAAATCAACTGACCCGTTTCCTATGATACAACTGTCCCCATCGTTCCCCATATCCTTGAGATGCCATGTGGTGAAGCGCCCGGGCCAGGCAGCGAAATACTCCCGCGGATCCTGCCCGGCCTTTACCATCCAGTATAAATCGGGCTGAAACGACACCAGAGACGGATCGGTTTCCTCCAGCAGAATATGATAAGGCAGTTTCCCGTCAAGTTCGCGGAACTCAAAATCATGGTTATGATAGCCAAATTTTATCCCGGCTTGTTTACAGGCTGCTCCGATACGGTTCATTTCTCCGGCAACCCGCTTAAAATCATCCGCACTCTTTTCCGGCCTGCCCATCATCGAAGGCAGAACCAGGTATTCAAGGCCGGCTTCGGCGGCGGACTGAGCATAAGCTGAGGCATTTTCATCCGTAATCCCGGTATGACTGCTGATCAGTTTCAGGCCCAGTTCAGCACAAAAACGGGCAAACGCTATTGCTTCCCGGCCATAGAATTGTCCATCAAAACCATAGGCCTCAAGCGTATCATAACCCATCACGGCCAGTTTCTTCAGCGTATCCTCCGGGTCTTTTCCCATCTCATCCCTCAATGTCCATAGCTGAACCCCGGCAAGGAGTTTTTTCTGCTTCAAAGTGTTCCTGCATCCGGAAGATAAACCCAGGGCAACTGAGCCCGATACCAGTGTGAGTGACTTTAAAAAATCGCGGCGATCAGACATATTTTTTACATTTAATGTTAAACAAGGGCAACGATCCTGCCTTCAGCATTACTCCGGATGGCAGCTTCGGTAATCTGAAGGTTAGACATGGCGTCTTCCCGGCTTACTTCAGGCGCCTGCCCGGATGTAAGTACATTATAAATATTGTCATAAAACCTCAGATAATTCCCTTCAAATGTCGGGATCTGCTGGCGTTTTATCACCCCGTCGCTGACTGTGGTGAGCGTTCCGTAATACTTTTTCAGCTCCCTGCCGGTTGCCGGGGCACCGGATTTCCGGCCGTTTTTCAACCGGGCTTCCTGTGGATCCGTTCCATATTTGATAAATGAACCCTTTGTGCCATGCACCGTAAATCGCGGGCCCGATTCCGCCATAAACACCCCTGCACTCAGCGAAGCCGTTGTTTCAGGATAAAAAAGTTTCAGGTCGAAGCTATCGGAAGCTTTGCTCTCCTTCCGCTGATGGTACAATTTACACCATACCGAATCGGGCTTCCCGAAAAGGGCAATCGTCTGATCGATCAGGTGAGGCCCGAGATCAAAAAGAGTTCCGCCTCCGTCTTCATCGAGGTAGCGCCATCCGGCCCTCATGACAACAGGGCTATACCGGTCGAAGTGCGATCCGAACTCAACGATATGCCCGAGCACGCCGGATGAAATCAGCTGACGGACGGTAAGAAAATCTCCATCCCAGCGCCGGTTATGATAAGGAAACCACTGCCTGCCTGTTTCCGAAGCGGCACTGATCAGTTTCCCGGCATCACGGCTGTTCATGGCCACTGGCTTTTCGATCACCACATGCTTGCCTGCCCTCATGGCCTCAATGGCCTGAGAAACATGCAGCGGGTGCGGGGTGCAAAGGACAATCAGCTCCAGGTCCCCAGCCGCGAGGATCTCCTTAAAACTCCGGTAAATCTTTGCAGAAGGATACAGTTGAGCCGCTTCATTTCCGGTAGTAACAAAAGCAGACAAACGATAGCCCGCGTGCGCATGGACAAAAGGTGCATGAAACACCTTTCCGGAATACCCGAAACCAGCGATTCCTGTCGGTATAATGTGCCCCGGCTGTGTGACTGTCAGGTTCATCTGCTTTTGTTTTTAATCATACAATGCGCTCATTGATTGCATCCCAGAAGGTACGTCTCTTCTCGTGGTATGAGATGGTCCCCATGTGGGCAGTAATCGCTTCTTCAAAAGCCTGATCAATATCGCAGCTGGGCTTTGTTCCGTTGTTCAGCCGGATGCAGTTCAGCCATTCGCGCAGGTGCAGGTGTGTGGTATCTACCGCCTTTCCGTCACGGTAAGTGTAGAGCAGTCCCCTGCCGGCAAAATATTTCTCGGTCGGGGTTGTGATGGCATCAATTTTATCCTGCCCGGGAACATAAGAGAAGATGGGTTTATTTGGCTCCAGCAATCCCTGTTCAATCTGGTCTTTGTAGCGGGTGGAACTTCTGTCGAGATATACGGTGAGGGTTTCATCAAGCTCCATCCAGGCATCGTGGGCCATAATGCTCTTGCCCCGGTTTTTTTCGCTGCTCAGGGTGGCGCTGTAGAGCAGGGTAAGGTCCCGCTCAGGGTATTCGAAGGCCATATTGAGTACATCGGGCACAGTACGGCCATCCTTGTAAAAATAAATCCCCCCCGAAGCCATGGCCGAATGCGGGATGCCCAGGCCAAGTATCTGGTTGAGGGCATCGTATTCATGGGTGAACAGATCCCCGCTCAGGCCAGTGCTGTAATCCCACCAGCAACGCCAGCGGAAAAAGCGTTCCAGGCTGAAATCGTGCCACGGGGCCGGGCCGATAAACTGTTTCCAGTCAATGGTATTTTCATTGGCCTCAGGATCAATATCATAAACCCATGCACCATTGGGGTCGTTTCGGTTTGTACAGACTTCAATCAGCGATATCTTGCCGATAACATCCTGTTCAATCAGGGATTTTGCCACCTGGTAGCTTTCGGTCTGCCTGCCCTGGTGCCCCAATTGAAATACGATGCCGGTATCCCTTACTACTTTCCTGGCCTCAAATGTCTCCTCAACCGTCCATGACAAAGGCTTTTCACAGTAAACATGCTTTCCGTTACGGGCCGCTTCGAGGGCAACCGGCACGTGCAGATGGTCGGGGGTGGCAACAATCACCGCGTCTACATCGGGGGAGGCGCATAATTCCTGATAAGTAAGGAACCGGCGGGGTGCATCCGCCATTTCACCCGACTGCCCGTTGCGGTAAAGGTTGGAACCGGCGGCTATTCCCTGGGCGGCATGCTTGCCGAATACATCGCAAACCGCGGTAACCCTCACATTCAGTTGCTCCTGGGCCATGAATTCATCCAGGTAATCCCTCCAGTACTTGTCGGTGGCTGCCCGCGCTTCCCAATCGTCGATCCGCTCGGGACGAACGAATCCCAGGGCTTTCATGATATACATTCCCCGGCCGCCCGAACCGACAACTCCCAGGCGTAAAACCGGGCCCTCAACCAGTGGAGGAATCCCTGACGGTAAAACCGGTTTTACTCCTTTCAGGAGGCCTGACTTGTACTTGTTCCGCTCGCTTGTGTGAAGAAACAGCCCATAGCCCAATGCGCCAAGCACCGGAAGTGAAGCCAGACCGGCCAGCACATCGCGCCGGCTGATCCCTTTTTTATCTTTTTGCTCATCCTTTTTCATTCAGGTATTTTGTTTTTCGCAGCCCAAAACCTTTCCAATCCAATGATGTGTGCAGAAGGAAAGGCAAAAATCACAAACAGGGCAAAGAGTTCTACAAGTGTTTTATTGATGATAAAATAACTACCGTCGGTCGGAAACAGGTATTCGATGCCCGGAAATGCCGGATGCGACAGGTAATAGAAAAGCAGTAACAACATTCCGGCAAAGGCTCCGGCGCGGCAGAAGATACCCAGCAACAGGGATAGCCCGATCAGGGTAAGGCCCCAGGCATTCAGAAAATCTACAACCTGCAATACGTTGCTGTTCAATGCCATCCATTCAAAAATGTTTTTCAGAAACCCGCCGGAGTCGAGCAGGTAGGCCTTTGAGGTCCAGTCGGGATTCAGGACTTTAACCATCCCTTCATAAAAAAAGTGCCATCCTGTGGCAAGCCGGAGTACGACAAGTGCAACCAAGCCGGTTTTAGAGTATTTCATGCAGAATGAATAACTTATGCTTTATTAATTATCAATCCCTGATCTTCCACCAGGCCGGAACCGTAAGAGATATCCGGAGTTATACCAGACTCTTCCCTTGCCGCAATGGAATCACCAGAGGCAAAAATATTATTCAGAAAAGCCAAACCATGTCGCCATCCCGAAAGAAATATGCCTGCTTCAAATTTAAGGAAAAATGTTTCCTTTCATTCCCTGTACAGGAATTGTATTGAAAAAATTAAGGTTTTGTTTATAAAATTTTATAGCCTGAGGATAACAGTACTTCCGGCCAATGGCTCAGGCAGACAGGTCAATGTCCTGATTACCTGTACTATAAACGGGCAAATTGCAGGAATCATAAGACTTAATAGAAGAGAGGGGATATTATGGCATTTGCATATATTGTAAGGGATCCCGGCCATATTAAGAGGGACAGGCCTCGGCGGGGATGCAGGCAGACAGCGGGAATCAGGCACTGAACTTCATCCTGCCTTACAACAATCCTGAGTTAAGAAGATTCTTCCCCGTGAAGAATGGTCATATACAAAAAAGAAAAACCCCGGCTTCACCGGGGAATCTCTTCACATTAAGCTAAACAAGTAATCCAAGTAATCCAAGTATTGAGTAATTAACGCTTCACAATGAATTTTCGTGTGGCAATGGCGGAATTATCAACGATCAGTGAGTAAAAATATACGCCGTTGCTGAGGTTTGCAACATCGATGGTTACTTTGCCTTCGGCATTGCTGAGAGTTATTTCCTGAATGGCATTGCCAAGCAGGTTATTGACTTTAATGCTGGCATTTCTTACTCCGGCAGGCAATTTATATTCAATGTTGGCAACTGATACAGCCGGGTTGGGATAAGCATTTGAAACGGTTGCGGACTTAAGTGAGGCAGCATTGTCTATTCCTAAGGTACCAACAATGAAATTTATGGTTACAAACGAAGAATCATTCTGATTGTCCATATCAAAAAATACAAATTTCACCGACGATAAACCTTGAATGCTCCTGTACGAAAGGTCCCCCGTGAAATTTGTAACAAATGAACCAGCTTCAATCAGGAGCGGCTCCGGTGTTTCCATTACAAAATCAGGATAACATGAAGCCCAACAAATGTTTGATGCAGTACTATCTGCAAGCAAAAGGTCATATTTTCTGACTTTTACATTTTTGTCAGCGGAGGAAACATTAAAAACATCAAGACCAAGCGACACAAAACCTGCACCAGGGGCACAATAATGTTCAAGAACCTGACCGGTTACATCCACTCCGGTTTTATCCTTAATTACTAATGACTGGGCATTACCAACCGACAGGATAAAAGTGCCGATAATCAGTGAGAGTAATATTTTTTTCATATGGCAGATTTTAAGAGTAAATTTCAAGTGCAAAAATCGTGCAAAACCTTAAAAACTCTAACAAAAAAAATCAAACGCAAGAAAGGTTATGCAGTAATTATTGCTGCAAAACTAATAGAATATAATTGATTAAAGCAAGAAATCTTCAAAAAAAATATTAAAAACTTTTCAACCTCCGGTTTTGCTATGTAAAAATGCAGATATTTGCATAACGACAAACAAACACGCAATTATGAAAAGAATTACACTGGTTGCAGCTTCGCTGCTGCTTAACCTCAGCCTGTTTTCGCAATCTCAGCGGCTGGTACTGCTTGAGCACTTTACACAGGCAAGCTGCGGGCCCTGTGCGACTTACAACCCCTCCATCCACACTTTGCTGGTGAACAATCCGGATAAGATTACCTCCATTAATTACCATACCAGCTGGCCGGGATACGACCCCATGTACAACCACAATACCGTTGATAATGCAGGCAGAACCTCTTATTACAACGTGAGCAGCGTCCCCAACTCTGTACTCGATGGTAATTTTTACAATGGACATCCTAACGGATGGAATATCAACTCCGTAAACCAACGGTATGCAGTACCTTCGCCCTGCAATCTTATGGCTTTTCAACGGCTTTCACCTACCCAGGACACGCTGTTTGTTACCCTGGTGGTAGAGGCTACTGCAGAAATTACCGGACAAATTGCTGCAACTGCAGCCGTTATTGAAAAACATATTCATTTTAACTCACCTCCGGGGAGCAACGGCGAGAAAGATTTCTATAATGTGATGAAGAAACTGCTTCCTTCCAAATCCGGACAATCCCTTCCTACCCCGATGGCTGCCGGAGATTACCTGATTATTGAATCATACTGGGTTTTAGCGAACGTATACAATATCAATGAGCTGAGCCTTGTCGGATATGTACAGAATACGCTGTCAAAAGAAATTTATCAGTCATGCAATCTTACTCCTGGCAATTATGTGGGTCTATATGCCGATGATGTGGAAGTGCTTTCGCTGCCCAATATGACAGACCGCTATTGCAATGAAACCCTCAATCCTCTGGTAAGATTCCGCAATAACGGCAACAATGCTGTGACTGCCGTAGAACTTAATTACCAGGTGAATGATGAGGAGACTTTTGTTTACAACTGGACAGGTAATCTGGATCCGCTGCAGTCGGTTGAAATTGAACTTCCCGCGCTGAACTACCAGCTTGAGGAAAACAATCAGTTGAAAGTATGGGCAGCCAGTGTTAACGGAGGAAGCGACGGATACACCCGCAACGATACCCTTGTACATGATTTTGCCACAGCCCTTCAGACAACCCGCGACCTGCTCGTGAAGGTTAGAACCGATAACAATCCTCATGAAACCACCTGGGAAATCAAAAATATGGCCGGAGAGGTGGTTGCCAGCGGGGGTCCCTATACCGAGTCAGGAACGGTCATCAATACCGATGTGCAGCTTGAGGCTGACGGTTGCTATGATTTCTTCGTTTACGATGCCGGCGGAAACGGAATCTGCTGTACCAATGGCGCAGGCTTTGTCAGGCTCTCATCCGGTTCGCAAACCATCACCCAGGGAACTGATTTCGGTTCAATGCTTACCGCCCAGTTTAATGTGGTGAGTGTCGGTGTCAGTCACCTGCCGGTTCTGACCGAATTTGAGGTTTATCCCAACCCCGCCGGAGAACAGGTATTCATCGGATTTACTCCTGAAAGAAACCAGACCGTAAAGATCAGTATTATCAACCAGCTCGGACAACGGGTGTATGTCAATGAAATGAATGCGCCAGCCGATCTGATACAGAAGATTGATATCAATACTTCAAACTGGCCGGTTGGCATCTACATGATACAACTGGATAACGGAAACGGGATCAGCAGTCGCAAGCTGAGCGTCAGCAGATAAGAACCCGGTTCTGAAAGATTTAAAAACCTGCGGACTTCAACGCAGGTTTTTTTATGTGTACTTCAGAATGTCTTTATAATCTATTGATTACAGACGAAGGGCTCCCTGGTTCGGAAATAACAAAACTGCCCGGTTGTTTCGCATGATTCAACCGGGCAGAAATACCATTCAATAAAAACTAAAAGAGGGCATCAATAATTTTGTCATCCGCCATATTGGGCAGGGTCACTTTCAGCAGGGGTTCCGCCTCCATGGCCCGCTTAATGGCAAAAACTGCGCCTTCGTTTCTTGCCCAGGAGCGGCGGCTGATGCCGTTGTTCACGTCCCAGTAAAGCATTGCGCGCAGACGGCGGTCGCTGTCAGCGCTGCCATCGAGCAACATGCCGAAACCTCCGTTGATGACTTCGCCCCAGCCTACACCGCCACCGTTATGTATGGAAACCCAGGTTGCACCCCTGAAGGAATCGCCGATCACATTATGGATTGCCATATCGGCGGTGAAGCTGCTGCCGTCGTAGATGTTGGAGGTCTCCCTGAAGGGTGAGTCGGTACCCGATACATCGTGATGGTCGCGGCCCAGCACCACCGGTGCGGAGATCCGCCCGTCGGCAATGGCTTTGTTGAATGCAGCGGCAATTTTAGTCCGTCCCTCGCAGTCGGCATAAAGAATTCTGGCCTGTGAGCCGACTACCAGGCGGTTTTCCTTGGCTCCCCGGATCCATTGTATGTTGTCTTTCATCTGCTGACTGATTTCAGCAGGGGCGGTGGCGGCAATTTCTTCCAGTACCTCCATGGCAATGCGGTCGGTAATATCCAGGTCGTCTGCGTCGCCCGATGTGCAAACCCAGCGGAAGGGCCCGAAACCGTAGTCGAAGCACATGGGTCCCATAATATCCTGCACATAGGAAGGATATTTGAAGCTGCCATCGGCTTTGAAGATATCGGCGCCGGCCCTGCCCGACTCGAGCAGGAAGGCATTGCCGTAGTCGAAGAAGTACATTCCGCGGCTGCAGAGCGTGTTAACTGCAGCAACGTGACGCCTGAGGGTTTCCTGCACCCGCTTTTTGAACTCCTCCGGCTGATGCGCCATCATTTCGTTGGAGTCTTCATAAGAAAGACCCACGGGGTAATATCCCCCGGCCCAGGGATTGTGCAGGGAAGTCTGATCGGAGCCCAGATCAACGGAAACATTGCGTTCTGCCAAACGTTCCCAGAGGTCGACGATATTGCCCAGGTAGGCTATGGAACGGGCTTTTTTCTCCTTCCGGTATTTCAGTGCCAGGTCGATGGCGGTATCCGCATCGTCGGAAATCTCATCCACCCAGCCCTGGCTATGCCGTTTGTGCGCGGCATGGGGATTTATCTCGGCGCAGATGGTCACCACTCCGGCAATGTTCCCGGCTTTGGGCTGAGCGCCGCTCATCCCGCCAAGGCCCGAGGTTACAAAGAGCGTTCCTCCCAGCCCATCACCCGCACCGGCGATTTTACGCCCTGCGTTGAGCACGGTAATGGTAGTTCCGTGAACAATGCCCTGGGGGCCGATGTACATGTAGCTGCCGGCCGTCATCTGTCCGTACTGCGAAACGCCCAGCGCGTTGAAACGTTCCCAGTCGTCGGGTTTGGAGTAGTTGGGGATAACCATTCCATTGGTAACCACCACCCTTGGGGCATCCTTGTGCGACGGGTAAAGCCCCATGGGGTGGCCCGAATACATTACCAGCGTCTGCTCATCCGTCATTTCTGAAAGGTACTTCATGGTAAGCAGGTACTGCGCCCAGTTCTGAAACACCGCCCCGTTGCCTCCATAGGTGATGAGTTCATGCGGATGCTGGGCAACGGCGGGGTCCAGGTTATTCTGTATCATCAGCATAATGCCTGCCGCCTGTTTCGATTTTGCCGGATACTCCTCAATGGGCCGCGCGTACATGGGGTATGCCGGCCTGAACCGGTACATATAAATCCGGCCGTATTTCTTCAGTTCATCGGCAAACTCGGGAGCCAGCACCGGGTGATGCACCGGGTCGAAATAACGGAGCGCATTGCGCAGTGCCAGTTTTTTTTCGTTGGGCGTAAGGATATCTTTACGGACGGGGGCATGGCTTACGGTATTGTCGAAAGGTTGAGGTAATGGAAGTTCCGAAGGAATTCCTTCCATTACAGATTTCCGGAAATCAGCAAGTTGCATGATAATAATTTATTTGGTAGCATTTAATGCTGCAAAGGTAATAAAGGAATCTGGTGTGGCAAGAATTTTAGAGAGGCCGGCCGGGAGTAACAAATACGCCGGCTGCAGGTATTGGCATTCCATCTTTTATGGCGAAATAACACCGGTGAAAGAATGAGAAGTTCCGGCACCGGTATGAAGAATGACTCAGATCACTCATTTTTTAACGACAATTTCAACGCCGTTTGCTGTATCAGGTCCCAGGCCTGCAGCACATGGTCTTTGGTGATGGTTGTCTGGGCGGTGACCATCCTTAAGACAAAACGGCCATTGAGCCGGGTGTGGGAGAGGTAGAGTTTTCCGCTCCCGTTAAGTTCTGATAACAAGTCAGCATTCACACGATCAGGATCTTCTCCGGTAGAAAGTTTACCGGGGTTATACCTGAAACAAACCAGGCTGAAGTTTACAGGAGCCATAAGCTCAAAGTCCGGGTGCTCAAGAATCCTCTCTTTCAGCCAACCTGCAAGGGCGATATGATGCCTGATCTTTTCCCTGAGTCCATCTGCGCCGAAGCTCCGGATAACGAACCAGAGTTTAAGCGCCCTGAACCTTCTTCCAAGGGCCACGCCCCAGTCGCGATAGTCGTTTACCAGTCCGCGTGTACGGGTTTTGAGATATTCGGGCAGTATTTCAAAAGTCCGGATCAGCAATTCAGGATCACGCACAAAATAGGCCGAAGCATCAAAGTTGGTAAACATCCATTTGTGCGGATTAAAAACGTAGCTGTCGGCATATTCCAGTCCTGCAGCAAAATGCCTTATTTCAGGGAGCAGGAAAGCGGTTCCGGCAAAAGCGGCATCCACATGGAGCCAGATTTTGTAGCGTTCACATATTTTACCGATTTCATCCACCGGATCCACAGCGGTAGAGCCTGTGGTGCCGATACTGGCTACCACAGCACACGGCGTATATCCTCTTTTAATATCTTCTTTGATAGCCATCTCAAGCTGAGCAGGAACCAACGCAAAATTTTCATCTACCGCCACTTTTACCAGATTGTTTTTCCCGAAACCGGCAATCTTTACTGCTTTTTCAATGGATGAATGTGTTTCGGAAGAACAATACACCCTGAGCTTTTCCATGCCTGTGAAGCCTTCAAGGTTTGTTCTGAATCCGGTAGTTTTTTCGCGCGCACTCAGCAATGCCGTGAGCGTTGACGCCGAAGCCGTATCCTGGATAACGCCGGTCCAGGAAGCCGGGAGACCGCAAAGTTCGCGCAGCCACTCCATAACACGCTGTTCAAGTTCGGTAGCTGCAGGTGAGGTCTCCCAAATCATTCCCTGCTGGCCCAAAGCGGCAGTGAGCATTTCGGCCAATACCGAGGGGTAACTCGAATTCGCAGGGAAGAAAGCAAAGAAAGACGGACTTTGCCAATGGGTAATTCCCGGCATGATAATTCTTTCGAAATCAGACATAATTGCATCGAAGGTTTCCCCTCTAACCGGTGCTGATACAGGCAAAGCCGAAAGTATTTCGCCCGGTTTCACCTGAGATTTTACGGGATAATCCGAAATCTCATCAAAATAATCAGCCATTCTGTCGGCAAGAACGTGTGCCTGTTTCCTGAATTCTTTGCTGTCCATAACTTCAAGCATTAGCATTTTCCATAATCCCGTTACCCAATTCTCTGATTAACAGCAGCAAATCATTCAGATCAGCAATTTCGGTAAAAGGATTCATCAGGGTTACCCTGAGATAAACCTGTCCCTGTATTTGTGTCTGCACAACATAAAACCTGGCATCGAGCAGGATCTTTTTTCTTATTTCAGCATTTAACAAACTTACGTCACCTGTAAACCCTTTGGGACTATACCTGAAACAAACTATATTTCCGTCGGGTTTGAGCGCCGGTTCAAAATCCGTTTGCTGATTAAGCAGATTAAAAAATTCCTGTCCGAGGTCATAGGCGGTTTCCACATAATCGATGAAAAGCTTATCTCCATATAGTTTAATCATTGCATAGACCTTTACTCCCAGCATCTTTTTTGTACATTCCAGGGTACGACCGGCACTGTCGTACCAGGGTTTCTTAGCCCCTGACGCCAGGAGGTAAGCGGCCTTCTGTGCAAAGGTTTCGTAAGAATGTGCGCCGTTTTTAAACAATACCGCTGTTGTCAGGGCCGGCGCCAGCATCATTTTATGGAAATCTATCACCACCGAATCAGCCTTTTCTATTCCTTTGGTAAGGTGGCTGTATTTTTTTGTGAGGGCTGCAGCCCCGCCATGTGCGCCATCCACATGAAACCAGAGATTGTTTTCCTGTGCAAAATCAGCCATCTCACTGAGAGGATCGTAAGAACCCGTTGAAGTTGAACAAGCGTTTCCAACCAATGCAATCACCTGGAGTCCGAGGGCTTTGGCATCATGTAATGTTTCTTTCAGTTTGCCGGCATCAAGCTGCATTCTGTCATTTACCGGCACCTTCACTACACCCTTTTCACCCCAACCCATGATGCGGGCAGCCCGTGCCACACTGTAATGGGCTTCGTCAGATACCATAATTGCCAGCGGTGCATGATCTTGATTACCTTCTTCCCAGATGTTATGCCCGCACATAGCCTGACGGGCAGCGAGCAGGGCTGTAAGGTTTCCAGCCGAACCTCCGGATGTTAGCACCCCATCGGCGGCGTCAGGCATTCCCAGGCGCTGTGCCAGCCATTGCAGTACAACCCGCTCGATGGCCGTGGATGCCGGGCCCATTTCGTAAATGGCCATTCCGTTATTGAGCAAGGCTTCCAGCAACTCAGTCAATGCCGAAAGCGGCGCCGGAGGCACCACCTGATGCCCCATATAACGGGGATGGTGAATATGATTGGATTGCGCAATGAGGGTCGAATAAAATGACTGAAGATCAAAACCGGGATTCTGCAGGTCATTCTTCCAGAATCCTGCCATCGTTTCCGGATCAGAAGGTGGTAATACCGGCATCTGAGCTTTTTGACGGCAGCTTTCGAGATAAGAAGTGAGCAGATCAACGAGCTTATGGCCTTCGCGGCGAAAATCTTCAGGATCAAAGGCTTTTTCGAGTAATGGGTTCATTGCAGGAGGTTTGGGTGGTAAAATTAAATATTTTCTTAGCCCACCCGGCCCGGAATGCAAAATCACCCTTCATTGCCAATTTTCCTGGCCCGCATTCCTTTGTCGATGTTAATTCCCATATATAATCCAGCTTCCACCAACAGATTCCATCCGGCGATTAGCTGGATATAACCTTGAAATTCTTTTGAATCCGGAACCAGGATGGTGGGGAAAGATGTCTGCCGGCTGCTGATGGCAAAGACCTTCAGACCGGCTCCATGACAGATTACCTGCCTGATTTTCTCTTCTTCACTTTGCCAGGGGTCAACCAGAATTACTATTTCACCGGCATCCATTACTTCTTCAATCCCATGTAAAAGAAAGGTACCCCCGAGGTACACGGACTTTTTGCGGGTGATTTCGTTCGCTTTCAAAGCCAGTTCTTCGGCTACACCATTGTTTCGTCCCGCAAAATAAACCTTTGAAGCACCGGCATAAGCCTCTATAATATCTGTTTCAATATCTGCAGATAAAGTATATTCCAGCTCATCTGCGAGTTGCCGGGCGGCTATTTTAAAATCATCGTTCAACGCAGAAAAATCTCCGGCATAGAAACTTGTCAGAACCTGCAGTATCAACGCCTGCTCCACCACACTTTTTGTGGCAGCGACAGCTCCTTCGGGTCCGCAACCCAGAACACATGCCCTGGATATTCCGGTTACCGGTGAGCCGGCAAAAGCAGTCACCGAATAGAGTGCATCATGTTTTTCCTGACGAAGTTTCCCGAACAGATTAAGCAATTCGCGGGTACGGCCCGAGTTGCTCAACCCTATAACAGCAAAGTCGTCAAGATTATATTCCATTGCCTGAAGGCAACCTTCGGTGATAATAGTTTTGTTTGAAGCATTCTTCAGTAGCTGGCTGATGGCATTCATGGCCGGGAAAATCCGGCTACTCCCTTCTCCGGCCAGAAGCAGTTTATCCCGCGATGATAATTCTTCAGCCAGTGGAACAAATTTGTGCGGATCAAAATTTCTGACAATGCCTATGGTTTCATACATCTCGCGGCACAGGCTGTAACTTTGGTATCTTTCCCCGGTGATTTTCATTGCTTTTTAAATTAAAGTTACCGTTCATATTCCGGAATCGTTGTACAGGCAGGCTGCTCCGAGCACGCCGGCATATTCAAGCTCCGAAACATGAATACTCAGGTTTTTGAGTGTATTTCTGAATGCAAATGTTTGCAGCGATTGCAGCATACTCTCCTTAAAAAACGGATATGCCTGCGAAAGTGAGCCTCCCAGAACAATGGATTGGGGGTCGGCCGTGTAAAGCACAAGTTTAATCAGTTCGGCCAGGTGCTTTCCGTATGTGTTCCAGATTCTCAATGCTTCCGGATTGCCCGCTCCGGCCAGTCCGGATAATTCAACAGCACTGTTACCATAGAGTACTTCGAAATTCCCTCCTCCGCAATAATACTCATAATCGTGCTCCAGGTAAGAAACCATCCCAAATTCGCCGGCTCCGCAATTATGGCCCGGAACGAGTTTGTTGTTCATAATAAGGCCGGCCCCCACCCCTGTTCCCAGAATAAGTCCGGTAAGATTACCCACATTTTTCCCAGAACCAAAGTATTTTTCGCCAAGTACAAAACAATTTGCATCGTTGTTAATCAGAACAGGAATTCCGAATTTTTTTTCCAGAATGTCTTTCAGTGGCACTTCTTTCCACGACGGGATGTTGACAGTATCATAAACTACCCCTGTTTTGAGATCCACCACAGAGGGTACCCCAACGCCAATTGAGACTATTCCCGGCAACATGGCCATGGATATCAGTTTAATAACCTGATTTATAGTCTCCTGTTCATCAAACTGATCTTTAATAGGTTCGTGGTAAATGCTCAGAAAGCTTCCGTTTTCAATTACTCCGGCCCTGAGATTGGTCCCGCCGATATCGAAACCCAACATTTTGTTTTTTATCATAAAAGAACATATTTCCGGCAATCTCCTTTGTTTACCAGGTTCAGCAAACAAACAAGCATTGCATTGATTATCTGTTATTTAGAGTATTCCTCCGGATTGCAAACCGAATGATCCTTTACCGGAGAGACACATGGGAAGGTTTATTTTTGGGGGTTCGACTTGTTTTTATTTTCCGGGATGAAAAGCATGGCACCAGTAACTGGTTTTTCCCTGAAAGTAAGCCCCGAGATACCGGCTTCAAGTGTTTCACCCATGTAGTCATCAAAATAAAGAAGCCTGAACCGGTGGAATCCTTTCTCCAGCGCTATTGCACCTTCTTTAAGGCGCGCGCTGTGCGATCCGTCATTATCAACCACCAGTTTTCCTCCGATGTAGAGCCTGGATCCATCGTCGGACCAGGTAGAGAAGCGATAGAGCCCCTTTTCCGGAATTTCTATCCAGGCATTGAATTCAAAACCGAAATGATCTTCTGCTTGCCGGGGTTCCAGGGTTATTTCCTGAACCACGCCTCTGTGGACAGGTTCAACGCCTGCGAAATCATCAGTAGATTTGAATGTCCCCTCAAAATAACTGTATGAGATGCCAGGTTTCATGTCTGAAAGTTGCTCAGCTTTCAGAAAATCGTAGGCTGATTCATCGTAAGTACCTCCGAAAGGAAAATTATAGGGAAAGCTAACTCCGGAATTTGTCCTGATCCAGGTATTAAAACTGTGAGCTCCTTCGCTAATTTCAACCACCCGGGCCCCGCGTTCAAACTTGCCATAAGCATTTACTCCCGTAACCTGTCCGTACGCCAACGCCAGGCTGTGATACAAGGCTATGTAATTGTTTTCATGGTCGTGACCGGTAAAAGTGCCCATTACATCACCCATCTCAATCATGGAAGTAATCAACCCCGAGTTTAACAATGGGGAAGCAACTCCCTCGTTTTTTTCTCCAAGGCTTGATTTTGAGTCATATACCTCTTTGTACTCCGGAGTTGGAATATGAAAATAAGCCAGTGCAGGCAATGGATTACCACCGTTGGCTTCGGTAAACTTCCGGCTTTGTTTTCTGTACCACTCAATCTGATCAAACCTGACCCAGTCGTAACTACCCAACTTTTTTTCCTCAGGATAACTATGTGAATCAATGCAATAGATCAGCGCTGAGGTTTTATCGGAGTCTGAAGCTTTTATTTCCAGAATATAATTGCCTGTGCCGGAAATTTCTTCCGGACCTTTTTGACCGATAAAGCCCTTTTTGGGTTCGAGTAAATCAAAAATCTCTGACCGGGACAAACCGGGTTCATCGTCGTGATTGCCCAGTGTCACAGCCCATGGAATACCCGACTCCGACATTATAGCCGCAATGGCATCCCATCCCTCTGCGGCCGGGGAATAGGTTACGATATCTCCGGTCAGGATTATAAGATCGGGTTTTTCAGCGGCAAGTACATGCTTAATTACCGATGCTGTTTCAGCACAATTGGGTTGAGTGTTGTCCCAATGCACATCGGTAAACTGAACGATTTTAAATGGCTCACCCTGACGGAATTTAAGTACTGCTGAATTCTGGGCAGCAGAAAAACCGCACCACAGCAACAAAAGCAGCGAAATCAGCCACCTGGTTCGGAAATAAATAAAAGAGTGCATACGCATATGATCCTTGTATAAAGTTATTTAATCAGAAAAATTCCGGCGCCTTTGTTCCAACTGCCGGCGGTTTCCCAGGGACGCCAGTTCAGCATTGTATGATCAGTGCCGGAAGGGTCATCCACATCGGTGTAAATCAGGTTCAGCCTGAAATAACCCGTTTTAACCATGCCGGCAGGAACAGACAGATTAATATACATTTGATCCCCATTGATTTCAGCAGACGACCTGAATTTTATTTTCCTTCCGGATGCGGAAAAAACCCTGGCACTGCCTTCGCCCGCATTGAACTGAAACTGAAAGGCCTGCTGCGGTTTTGCTGTGGTTTCCGGAGAAAAATAAACCAACAGTTTATCATGCGCCCTTTGGTCAGACATTACCCACCGGTCATCGGTTATTTTAACGCTGATATGAATGTGCTTTTCATCGTGTGTTGTTTCAAGCGAGAATGAGGCATCATGATTCCCTTTCCAGTCCCAGTCTTCTTCAATTTCAAAAGGCACTTCAGTATCCGTGAAACTTACCTGAGGATCAACGGAATAATGGCAAATTCTGAGATAATCAGATAAAACAATCAATTCATGCGTAGTCATTAACGCTGCTCCCGGCTGATAAAACTCAGCGGTTGAATTGAATGTAATTCCGTTTAAGCCGGCTAAATCAAACTTCTCCGGGGCTGAAAATTCCACCGGAATGAGTGAAGTTTCACCTGGCTGAATCAACGTATCAATCCGGACCGGATTAATTGAGATATTTTTTTCTGACATAAATGAGCCGCTGACATGTAAAGGGAATTCACCTTCATTCTTCAGCAACATTCTTGTGAAAACAGATGAAACCATTCTGTCCGTTGAATACACAACTTCAGCTTCAGCCCAACTGCCGCGGCGCAACACATCAACCTGTTTTATTGTTGACGGGTTCACCGCATCCACGGGCAATAGTCCTGCGAGATCGAGGTTTGCTATGCGCACTTCACTGCCCCGCACTGAGATTTGCATAAGATTATGATACTCTCCCAGTTTGTGCCCGCGTATTCCCGGTCCTCCGGTGGCAAGTCCGGCGAGCATAATATGTGGCTGTCCATTGAATTTTTCATAAACATACCGGTGCTCATGTCCGCAAAACCAGTAAGCATTGTAATTCATCAGCAAACGGCTGAACTCGACGAAATGATCATTGTCAGCCATTTCCTTTGCCGGATAATGCATAAAAATAAACACCGGGGCACCTGCATTATGATTTTCAAGCCTGCTCTTAAAATATTCAAGCTGTCCGGCATCAAAACCTTTGTTGGCTATTCCTGCAGGATTGATTACAAAAAATAAAGAACTGCCAACCTTAAAACTATACCAAAGGCTTCCAAACCTGCGATTCCAGATATCCTCAAGCATTGGATTGGTGATGTCATGATTTCCGGCTGTAAAAAAGAAGGGCATTTCAAGATTTCCGATCACTTTCAGAAAATCATCCCACTGTCTCTCGGCCCGCAGGCTGTCGGTAGTGTAACCGTCAATCAGATCACCAACCGTAATAACAAAATCGGGAGAAAGTTCATTAATTCTATGCACCGCTTCTGCCAGAACTCCGGGTTCTTCTCCTCCGGTAATATCTCCGGCAACAATAAACCTGTAATTATCTCCTGAAATCTCAGGCGCTGACGTCCATGGATTTGCCCCTGAAACCTGCCTTTGATGAATAAACTGACTGTTTCCGTTTATGGAAAAAATCAGTAATTGAATGAAAAAGATATATTTCAGGTGCATTGATGCTGCTTATCTTGCAAAATAATACTCTGGCGAAATTTCCGTTTCGGGTTTTCCCGGAAATGACCACAAAAGCCTGATTTCCTGTTCCTCGTAGTCGTCGAAATACCGGACTGTGATCGGGTGAAATCCTTTTTTCAACTGAATCTTTCCTTCCACGCGCTTGAGGCTGTGTGAACCATCATTGTCAAGTAATTCAACATTTGAAATGCTGAAGGTTGCCCCGTCGTCACTTTCCAGCGCAAAGGTGTACAGCCCGGAAACAGGGGCGTACAGATAACCGGAAAAAATTATTCCAAAGTGGTCATCAGCTTTGGCAAGTTTAATATCTAAAGATTCTGATATTCCTTCAGATATTTTTTTCCCTTTGACCGGTATCTCAACCACTGAAAGAATTTCACCTTCATAATACTGATAATTCAGTCCCCTTTCCTTGGCTTTGATTCCTGATGGTTCATGCAACTGATTGATAATTACCTGCCTGCGGAATAACCTGCTGGGTTTCATTCCCTCCTTAAATGCCCTCAGGGTGAGGGTTGCGGACTGATTCAGTCGAAGTGGTTGTTGCCAGCGCTGAGCATTCTGATCCGGCACACTGCCATCGGTTGTGTACCTGATTTCGGCTCCCTGGGTGAGGCATTCAGCAAAAATGGCCTGATCCTTATCGATAAGGGTAAGATTTTGCCCGACTACAGGCATGTGAACTTCTTCTTTTTCTGCCAGAATATACATAAGCGGTATTTCCAGGTGACGATCAGAAGCCACCCATGTATTTTTAACCTTGTAAACCAGTTCGGCATCCGACAATAAGTCGCTTAGCTGAACAGTTCTTCCCGCGGGAAAGACATACCGTCTGTGGCCTGGCCCGTAAAGTATCCAGGTGATGTCACTTTGATTGGTAACATTGCACGAAAAGCGGTAGTCATCCAGCATCAGGTTGGCAACCTGAAGCGATTCTCTAATCAACTGGCTAATGTACAATCCGTTACCAACCAGCGTATTATTGGCCAATCCCAGGGTTCTGCCGGCAAACATCGCTTCTTTTATCGCTTCCTCAGTATTTTCCTTTGCGAAAACAAGGGTCAGGTTTCGCATGGTCTGGTCAACCGGAAAGGAAGCATAAATGGGGGAATGAATATCTGTGTTACTGAAAGGTGAAATCTGATATTGAGCGCAATAGTCAAGCACAACAGGATAAAACTCATTTCCGTTGATGGCTTCCATGGCCCTGATGTTCTTTTTTTCGAGATGCCTGATATGAAACGCATCAAGTCTGCTGTCCTTATCTGGCCATCCGGGGTGGTTGTAAATAACAAAAGCACCTTCCTTTCCGGCATAATCCAGCGCTTCATCCGGGGTAATATCAGGGCGGGCGTAGTAGTTGGCATCTTTTAAAAACAAAATATTCAAGTGCCCTACCGGCTCACTTTTAGTGTATTCAATACCAGGAATAAGGGTGATACCCCGCCTTTTGGCAACTGATTCTGCCATTTTAAAGGAAGTATTGTAATCGGAGGTAAGATAGGATGGCTGCCTGGTGGTGTGGTCGGTGATGGCAATCACATCGAGTCCTTCCCGCCAGGCCTCATGAATGCGCTCCGAAGGCATAACAATCCCATCTGAGAAAATGGTGTGGGAGTGAAAATCACCTTTCAGCGTTTTATAACCTGGTATGTCCGGAATCTTTATCTCACGTCGGGAATCTACCTTCTGAAAGCCTTCAATCCATTCAAACTGAATGTCGCGCTCCTGAGCTTGTAAAGCAACGGCAGTAAAAAAAGCAAATAGTAAAATAAAGGTTTTTCTCATGCTATTTTAATTTGAGGAGTCCTGCGATTTTGTTGAAGATGTCGGTGTTTTCATAGATTCCGGCAAACTCCTCCGCTCCGGGTCCCCAGGCATACACCGGCACATGAATGCCCGAGTGACTTCCGGTAGAATAATGCCCTTTTACTTCACCTTTGCTGATGTCACCACCCAGCAGGGTAAGTCCTCCGGTTTCGTGGTCGGCCAGCACAATCACCAGCGTTTCTCCATCCTTTTCGGCCCATTGCAGCACTCTGCCTATGGTCTGATCAAAATCAGCCATCTCATTGATGAGGGCGGGAATATCATGCCAGTGTCCGCAATCATCAATACGCGACCCTTCGAACATGGCAAAAAATCCTTTTTCGTTTCCGGAAAGCAGACTCAGCGCATGCAGGGTGGCATCTTTAAAAACCTCTCCCCTTTCGGGATACAATGGCAACTGACCATCATCAAGCACAGAGAAAACCTTCCCTGTTTCTATTTTGGCGGTCTCTTCCCAGGTGAAACACACCTGATAACCTTTGGCCTCCATTTCCTTAAAAAGGTTACGACCGTCTTTCCTTTTATAAAACTGATTGCGGCCTCCGCCAAAAATATAGTCTACATTGCAGTTGAGATAATCGGCGGCAATTTCCTCCTCGTTATCCCGGTCTTTGTTGCTTGCGCAGAAGGCCGAAGGCGTAGCATCTGAAAGATTGCAGGTAACAACCACAGCGGTTGACAATCCCTTTTCCGATGCCAGATCGGTGAGCGAAGGAATGGAATTGCCCGCAGTATCCACCCCCACCGAATGGTAATTGGTTTTTTTTCCGGTTGCCAGGGCCGTGCCGGCTGCTCCTGAATCGGTGATCAGCTTATTGGCAGCATAAGTCCTTTTAAGCCCGATAACAGGGAAGTTATCTATGTTCAAATTTCCGTGATTGGCAACCCAGGCAGTTGAAACCTGAGTCAAACCCATACCATCGCCAATCATAAGTATCACATTCTTACCAACTTTTCCCGCAGGAGTAGTTACCTTTACCGTTTCGTAAGGTTGCTGCTTAACATAAGTCAGTTTATCGCCGCTTTCTTCCGTTTTTTCGTATTGTGCAAAAACAGCAGGACTTATAAATAACCAGGCAATAGCCAGGGCAAAGACAAACAGAAAATATTTTTTCTTCATTTTGAGATCAATTTTATCTTGTTGTTGAACTTAAGGAGACCAAACAGTTTGTTATTAATTTGACAATCTGGTTTTCCGAAGATTATTTATTGAAGAACCAGTTTTGCAAAGACAGGATTATGGTCAGACAGGTAGACCGAGTCTTTCTGTTCTGAAATTGATGCATAAGATTCGACCTTTATGGGTTGACTGACAAACATATAATCAATTTTTACACGATCCTTTAAAGGAACACGGCCGAAGTCATGAAATGTCCATGACGGGCCATAGTTGATTCCGGAAATATTACCGGCTTCAACCAGCAGATCACCCAAAAGCAGGGTGTTCACGGCTTCAGAACCGGGGATTACATTAAAATCTCCGGTAAGAACTACCGGAATTCCCTTGACATTTTCCCGGATATGAGCCAGCAGCATGATGGCACTCTCCTGCTGAGCGGTTTCTCCCACATGATCAAAGTGTGTATTGTAGAAAGCAAAGGATTTACCGCTCGGTTTATCTTTGAAAACCGCCCAGGTTACAATGCGCTCGCAGGCAGCATCCCAACCTTTTGATCCGGGAATTTCAGGTGTTTCACTGAGCCAGAAATGACCACTTTCAAGCACCGAAAACCTGCCGGAATTATAAAAGATGGGTGCAAATTCTCCATCTTCCTTGCCATCCAGGCGACCAACACCGATGTAAGAAAACCCGGGCAATGCGTTATCCAGGTCATCTAATTGATTTTTAAGCACTTCCTGGGCACCAATAATATCAGCCCCGTAAAAACGAATCATTTCTGAAGTAAAATCCCTGCGGTATTTCCAGTTATTGAGCAGATCGTCCGGGTTATCGTACCTGATGTTGAAACTCAGCACATTGATCCTGACCAGCTCATTGTTTTTACAACTGTAAACAAGTGGCAGCGCTAATATTACCAGAAAGAGTATCTTCTTCATTGAGAAACAATTTTAACTAATTCAGAAACAGGTCTTTTGCGGTAATTAACTCCATCGTATCACTGCCGGGCTTTTTCCAGCCCCATTCCAGGGAATTGCCTTCGTAGTCTTCAAAATACCGCAGTATGAAGCTGTGATAACCTTTGCTGAGGGCAATCTTTCCGGTTGCCCGGATGGCTCCGTGTGATCCGTCGTTATCCACCACCACTTCGGATCCAATCATCAGCACACTGCCATCGTCTGATTCGGTATAGAAATCGTAAATTCCATCAGCAGGAATAAAAAGGTATCCTGTAAATTCAAAGCCAAAGGAATCTTCAACCTCAGCTCCGTCAATAGATGGTTCGGGAAGGATTCCACTTTTCAGAGCGGTGGCTCCCAGCATGTCATCTGTGCGTTTAAACTTTCCTTCAAAGTATTTGAAACGCACCCCGTTTTCAGTGGCCGATTTCTTTTCGGGCAGGCGCATCACCGCTTTGGTAGCCTTTACATTAAACTCAGGGCCGGGAGCATAGCCTTCCCTGAATGCCCTCGCCCTCACCTGCGCAGATTGAGTCAGTTTAACAGGATTAGCATACAACGTTGAATTCTGCAGGGGCTCCGAGCCATCCTGCGTAAATCTGATCTCCGAACCGGGGGTGATACAGCCCAGTTCGAGCATGGTTTCCCCGATAAACAAATGCAGGTCGCTCGGGCAATAAACTGTTGAAACCATATTATTTGCCGTGAGCGAATAAGGCGCAGCAGCATCGGTAATACCACGGGTTTTAACAGGTTTGTCGGTAAGGGCAAATTCCAGCACTCCACCCTGCATCAGCATTTCGTGAGTGATAAAATTGGCAGTAATTTCAGTACCGTTAAAGGTGACTTTCCTTATATAGCTGTTTCTTTCCGGATCATTTGCCTTGATTTCCAATACCTTGCCATTATGAAGTTTCACACTGGCTTTTGCAAACAGGGGCGAAGTAAGGGCATACTCGCCGCTTCCGGGGCATACCGGGTAAATCCCTAAACTGCTCATGACATACCATGCCGACATCTGCCCGCAATCTTCATTTCCCGGAATGCCTTCAGGGGCGGCCTGGTACAATTCTTTAAGGATATACCTCACTCTTTCCTGAGTTTTCCATGGCTCTCCGGAATAATTATAGAGAAAAGCCACATGATGACTCGGTTCATTGCCATGGGCATATTGTCCGATAAGTCCGGTAATATCAGGTATTTCAGCAATGAACTTCGTGTTCTCGCTGAATAACTGGTCGAGGGCAGAATTAAACTGTTCATATCCGCCCAATAGCTGGGTAAATCCATGAATATCATGCGGTACATAAAAGCGGTATTGCCAGGCTGTGGCTTCGGTATAATCGCGGCTTACCACCACGGGGCTGAAAGGAGTAACCCAGTTTCCATCGGAACGCTTGCCTCTGAAAAAACCCGTGTTTCCATCGAAAGCATTCAGATAGTTATATGCCCGACGGGTGTATTCCTTATATATGTCCTCCTTACCCAGCTCTTTGGCCATCATTGCAATACACCAATCATCATAGGCATACTCAAGCAGACATGAAACTGATTCCTTTTCCATATTTGCAGGAATCCATCCCTGAGCAAGGTATTGGCTCCCTCCCTTTCTGGGCTTTTGAGAAGAAACAATCATTGCATCCAGCGCCTTTTCTCCGTCGAAATCCCTGATTCCCTTTTGCCAGGCATCCCAGATGGCAGAAACCGAGTGATAACCAATCATGGTTCCTGTTTCGCCTGAAGCCAAAGGCCAGATCGGCAATTCTCCGGTGGTTTCATACATTTCAAGCATGGAATGAACAATATCGGTTGTCAACTTGCTGTTAACCAATGTCATCAGCGGGTGCCAGGTCCGATAAGTATCCCACAGCGAAAGCGTTGAGTATATATTCCGGCCTTCCGGCAGTCTCTTTATCTGCATATCGTGCGTACGAAAATCACCGTTGACATCACTTACAACATTGGGCACCACCATGGTGTGATACATGGCTGTGTATAATATCTCCTTTTCAGATTCGGATCCGCCTTCTACCTGAATGGCCGACAGTGCTTCGTCCCAAAGAGATTCAGCCTTTTTCCGGTAATCGTCAAAGCCAAACCCGGGAGCTTCGGTTTCGAGATTCAGCCTTGCATTGTCAATACTTACCAGCGATGTGCCGACATTCACGTCAATTTTTTCGCCTTTTCCGGTTTCGAAGCCAATGATGGCCTGAATATTTTTACCGCTGATGTTGATGGAGTCCTGAATCTCAATACCCGACGAAACCAACCTTACATTGCCAAATGGCTTTGAAAACCTGGCAACAAAGTATATGTGCTGATTGGGGGTCCATCCGCTGGTGAGCCTGGCCCCGGCAATCTCAGTATCACTCACCACCTTAAGATCCAGATGGTCTATTCTTTCATTGTCAAGGCTGTGTGCCAGATCAATAATAATCTTTGATCCCACCGACTCAGGGAAAGTATACTGATGAATTCCAACCCTTGGCGTAGCAGTTAAAGAAGCTTTGATACCGGTTTCAGGGAAACTTACTTCGTAAAATCCGGGAGATGCTTTCTCATTATCGTGTGAAAACGGAAGCATATCGTAAATATAGCCTTCCGGTTTCAGGGCCACATCCTTTATGGTAGGATGAAACAGTATGTCGCCCAGGTCAATACATCCCGTTCCACTCAGATGGGTATGTGAAAACCCGTACATGCTGCTGTCGCTGTAGTGATATCCTGAACAGGCATCCCAGTTTCCGCGCCTGGTATCGGGGCTCAACTGCACTGCACCGAATGGAGTGGTTGCTCCGGGATAGGTATGTCCATGAAAGCCGGTTCCTATAAACGGATTGACGTAATCGGCAGGTTTTTGCCTGCTTCTGGAGCAGGAAGTAAAAAGAATTACTGTTGATGTGAGTAAAACAAGAATTTTCTTCATGTCAGCAGGTTTTTACAGAATCTCTTTTAGAATTTCAGGATGATTTTGGTGTACTTTGACAATCAGTTCACCAAACAAGGTATTTGCCCATGCAAACCATGACCTGGTGAAATTCTTCGGGTCATCTTTGTGAAATGATTCATGCATAAATCCGGTATCGGCATGGGTGCGTTTCAGCCAGCCCAGGCACTGCCTGATTTCCTGTTTGTCAGTGGAAGTCATGGCCCGCATAATGATACTCATGGGCCAGATCATATGTTCACCAACATGCGGGCCGCCAATGCCTTCGGCATATTTCCCCCTGCTGAACCAGGGATTATGTTCGCTGAGTAAAAGCTTGCGGGTCTGCTGATAAAGGGGATCATCATTCTTCAGTGCACCGAGGTATGGCAGCGAAAGCAGACTGGGAACATTGGCATCGTCCATCAGGTGATAATTCCCGAAACCATCCACCTCAAAAGGAATAAATTCACCGAGTTTATGATGCCTGACTATGGCAAACTCTTTAAGTGCCGCTTCCACTTCATCGGCCAGGGCATTGCATTCAGCAGCAAACGGAGCATTTCCATGGATATTTACTGATATCTCGGCCAACTGCCTGAGCGAAACCAGGGCAAAATAGTTGGAAGGAATCAGAAAAAGAAAAATGGTGGCATCGTCCGATGGCCTGAAGGTTGAACATATCAACCCGTTCGGCTTCACCGGATTCCCATAACCCTGACCGGGCACAGTGTCGGTGGCGCGTTCGGTCACCCGCATAAAACTGTAAGGACCTTTGCCATCTTTGCGCTGCTGCTCTTTAAAGGTTTGCACGATCAGTTTTGCCGCTTTCTGCCATTTTTCACCAAAAGGCGAGGCATCACCGGTTTCTTTCCAGTAATGATAGGATAACCTCACCGGGTAACAAAGTGAATCAATCTCCCATTTGCGTTCGTGCAATTCCTTTTTCATCTCGGTGAGGTCAGTTTCCCAATAACTTCCTTCAGCACCATGATTAAAGGCATTGGCATAAGGATCAAGAATGATGCAACCGGCCTGGCGGTTGATCAGCCCTTTGAATAATTCCTTAAGCGCTTCATCTTTGTTCACCAGATGCAGGTAAGGCCATACCTGGGCGGTTGAATCGCGCAGCCACATGGCATTAATATCACCGGTGATGATAAAAGTGTCGGGCTCTTCCCCTTTTAATGAAAACCTTACTGTTGTATCCAGGGTGTTCGGGTAGCAGTTTTCAAACAACCAGGCAATCTCCGGGTCAGCAATTTCTTTCTTTATCAAAGCAAGCTCTTCTTCAACTGCCTTACTGATGTATGTGCGTTTTTCCCTTGCGGGCCTCATTCCGACAAAACCCTGATTTGCAAATACATTCAGAGGGGTACCCGCCAATCCGATATATCCCAGGCCAAGAGCCGATGTCAACATAAAATCTCTTCTCTTCATGGCCTAAAAATTTTTGTTGGTTCCGGGAACAATTTTCATGGAATCCTTACCACCCTTCCACGAATAGTTCAAGGTAAGTTCTGTATCCGACTGAATTTCAATGAGCGGTTTCTGGCCGGCAGTATTTCTGGCGCTGCATTTCAGGTTGAGCAAGCTGTCTTTTCCAAAAGGATATTTGTCAATTCCATGGGCGTCGGTCAGATGCACGTCCCAGTTCAATGTTTTGCTGGTTACCGCTGCTTTGATACCAAAAATGCCTTCAAAAAGCACAGAAACAGGTACCAGGCCTGTCCAGCCCACAAAATCGGGGCGGGCTAAAAATCCCTGATCCGGAGTTTCGGGTGAATAATATTCCCAGAATGTACCTGTTTTGCGAAAAACCTCAGCCACCTGTTTGTAGTGCCTGCCGGCGATGTCAAAAGCAACATCATGATATCCTTTGGACCGGAGTCCGCTGATGATCATATAATTGGTAGGCGCCCAAACCCCGCCTTGCCAGTACCTGCCATCGGACTGATATTTTTCATGATTTGCCGGCATAGATGCCACAGGATGAGGCCGGCTGAAAGTATCTTTGTTTACAAGATGTTTTACAAATGAGTCAAGCTCTTGTTTTTCAAGAATGTCTGTCCATAACGCCCAGAAAGCACCGATACCCATGAAATTGCCACGGCTGCCATCGGCATATTTGTCGTAGAAAAAGGAGGTTTTGGAATCCCACAATCTTTCTTTGATGAATTTCTTCAGAAACTTGGTTTCGTCTTCAATATCTTCAATCTCTTGCCAGCGTTCGGTGTAGAAACCAAAGTCAACCAGTATTTTCCCGATAAACAGTTGCTGCAGGCAGGTGTCGAGCCAGGTCATATGACCGTGAGAAAAAATAGGGTTGTAGTTTTTATGCACCCTGGGCTGGTTATCCATACCAGTGCCCCATCCACTCGACCAGTACGAGCCATCCTGCCACGTCCGGTTCAGGCGTAACCACTGGTAATAGGCAACTAAAACCGGAAAAATTTTATGAATTCTGTCGAGGTCGCCAAAATGATGATAATACTCAATTTCGCTCCAGGGAATAATATTGGGCCCGGTGCTCGTAGGATCGTAACGATGGAAACAATCTTCACCCGAATCACCCCAGATTTCCCTGCAAATGAATCCATCCGGGTGCTGCTTGGCGTAGAAATTATCCAGTGTTTTCTGAAACGGGTATGCCCGGCTTCCATATCGTGCGAACATGGTGATAAAGGCCGAGTCCCACATGAAAATGTTGCCGTTATATGCTGTGTCGAGGTACGAACTGATAAAACCGGACGCCGGTGCTGGATCTTTAATATTCCGGAATGCGATTTCCCATGCTTTCCAATACATTTCAGCAGCTGCAGGATTCCCTTCCCAGAAAGGCACGGGCAGAATTTCGCGCGCCATATCGAACCCGGGAGATGGAGTTATGGATGGACGCGCATTGCGGAATTCGTTTTCGGTTACAAATACGTTCTTAACATAGGTATTCTTGAACCGGGCATTGCTGTCGGCAGGTGCTTGCGCATCTGAACTGCTCCCGGCTGATAAACCGGCTGCCTTCATGGCAATGGAGGGAGCCCCCGCCGAGGCTGCCAGCAAGGCAGCGTTCCTTAAAAAATTCCTTCTTGAGGTCATGATCACAAAATTTGTTTTTGCTTATGAAAATACGGGTTTTCACCGTATCTGTCATTTTTTGAAACAAAAAGCAGCAAATTGTGCCGGTTTATCGGTATTAATAAAATCGATGCCCAAATCCATAAATTGCGCCCAGGCGTTTTCAGTATCCGGTGCGCCCCAGAATCTGACTTTCTTACCCAGTTGATGTGTTTCATCAACTATGCGCTGAAGTTTCCGGCGGTCGGCCAACGGCAGGGCACCCTCTCCGTTCCAGTTGCTGAAATCACTGAAAGACGCGCTAAGCAGTGAAATTCTTTCGAGTTGTTGCAGGCTGTAAGTTTCCCCGATATTTCCGTCAAACCTTATGAACTCCGGATATTTTTTAAAATCATCAGGAGCTGGCCTCGAACCGCTGATTACTATTTCTACCGCATTGGGATTTATGTCTCTGTCAAAAACCTGAGGATACGGCAGCAACACTTCAACCAGCAGATCCAGCGTTGGTACAACCGGGCTTTTAAGGTCGATCAGCAACTGGAATGAACCGTTATCTTCACTCCATGCTTTTCCGTGGTTTGCAGTATACAATTCAATGACCGGATTCAGATACAATGACCAAAGGGTAATCCCGGGAGTTACTTCCTCCCGGTCGTGCGCAACATATAAAACTGAATCCACCGCCCAGATATCTGCCTCAATCGAACCCAACCGGTTCTCCCACGCAGAGAAAAACGGCCTTTCCCGCTCATAATCGTTGTGCGAATGTCCGCGCAGGGTAAGCGATTGAGCATGCAGCCAATGACTTCCCTGCATCATGATTATGCCGGGTAATAACAGAATAAATATGTTCCTGATTTTCATGAAGGCGGGTTTAATAAGGTTTTAATAAATTCGTATGCTAAAACCGGAATGTTGGTCATTATCGGATTCATCAGGAAAAGTACGCTGAACCATATGCTTGTACCGGATAAGGTCAGAATCAACAATCATCCAACCTTATCCGCTTTCGCCATTTCTACAGGAAAAAGGCACTACATCCCGCAAAAATTGTGTACAAGCCACCACACGCAACCAACCAAAACGTGTTTATTCAATATATGCCTTCAAAGGCAGTATTATTCATCAATGGGTTGATTAATTGTGTATCAGAACGAATTGTTACTTCAATCCTGCAGCAGAAGATTATTTATTTGGCGTTAAAAATTGCCTGTATCTGTGCTTCTGTGAGTGCATAGTCGTAAAAGACAATATCGCTGTATTTTGCACCCAGCCTCGGGCTGTATGTACCGGTTCCATCCTGGTTGATTTTCACGGGGAGCCCTGTGTCAATGTTGCCGTTAACCATAACGGTAGAAACAGCCAGTTGTCCGTCAATCCATATCTCGGCATTCGCGGTGCGATTGAATACAACGGTAACAAAATGCCAGTCAGCCCCTAAAATTGATTGTTCCTCTGCCGTGCGCAGGTCGGTTTTATTTCCATCGCCATCGCAGGCAACCGCCCTGATGCGGCCATTGAGCCATGCAATTACCCAACCTTTATTGTTTGAACTGTTCCAGTCCTGGGTTCCCATAATTGCAGGATCACTTTCATCATGGTCTGACTGAATCCAGAAACTGATGGAGAAGTTGCGGCTGGCACCAAAATTGAGTAATGAAGAGTTCTCGACTTCCAGATAAGAGATCTCATCAGGAATGGTTGTTGCATAAACACCATGAACTTCATCTTCGGCAAAACCAACAATGTTGTAATCTGTAGTTTTCAGCTCCACAACACTTCCGTCAGATTTTTTGAAATTTACGATGGAAGGGATATCGCTGTTGGCATTGAAGGTGATGGACTTCATTGAAGGGTAATCAAATCCGTCTTTCCCGGCATCATTAAAATAGAAATGAAACTTAAGTGCTGCCCGCTGTCCGAACGGTATTTCGAGATCTGCAGCGGGATAACTGAATGAAGCAGTTGTGCCGTTAACATCAATGGTTGTCAGGGCGGTTTTGGTTGTTCCGTTTACCACTTCAATCCTTTCAATTTCGTAGCTTGATTCAATGCTGATCTGAACCATGTCACCATCGCGGTAAGCATCTTCGTAAACGTTGGTTAAAACCTCACCGGTTCTGGGGCTGGTATGCTTGAATTTAATATCAAGTCCGAGAAGGCGGCCATCTACCTTATTTTCCTCATCGGTACAACCCAAAAAGGCTATGGTAATGGCAATGAATAAAAAGGTGAATATTTTTCTCATTGTTCAGCGTTTTTAATGTTAAAAAAGTCTGGTAAGAGAGGGGTATTAAAACCATCAGGTATTAACCCCTCTCTTTTCCCTCCTCATATTAATAACCAAGGTTTTGTTTAAGATTCGTGCTCTTTGCAATTTCGCGGGCAGGAATCGGAAATACGTGGTGAATGGAAGGATTGAAATTACGGGCCGGCCATACTTCAATAACTTCGAGTGATTCAATACCGTTCCCGCCGAGGTTAACTTTATAACCATGTAATGGCTGAGCATAAACTGCCTGAGCATCTCCCCAGCGAACCAGGTCAAGATGACGGAAGACCCCGAACTCCAATGCAAATTCGCACCTGCGTTCGTTTTTCAGGTCAGCCTTGGTTGCATTGGTTTTGGGCGTAAGTCCGGCACGAACTCTTACCTCATTGAGCGGACCATCGCCATTCTGGCCTGTCCAGATAAGGGCCTCTGCTTTCATAAGCAGTACATCGGAATACCTTACAAGCGGAATGTTAAGATCAGTGGTTCCGTTGTCGCTGTTTGGATTGACCGTAGTTCCAACGGCGTCAGCCGGAGCGAAAGGGGCCAGATACTTACGGAAAGTAAGTGCTGACGGGCTTGAAACAGACGCAGGATTTACTGCCCATACTATTTCGTTTCCGACAAACTGAACGGTTTCACCCGGAGCAAGTATGGTTGCTGCTCGACGGGTGTCGCCTTCTTCAAATGCATTGTAAAGTTCCAGCGTCGGCTGGAAATATCCCCAGGTATTGTAAATTCCGAAACCGCCATTCTGGAAGAGCACCCCCGGAAGTTTTGAACCGTCGATTTCAGTGCTGGTAACACTCATGATATACTCAGGGCTCCAGTTCTGTTCAATGGTAAACACATCGGCATAGTTAGTAACGAGCGAATGCTTACCTGTATTGATAACACGGTCAGTATATTCAATTACTTTCTGGTAATAGGAATTGTCGTATTGGGCGGCATAAAGGGCAGCGCGGGCCATTAATGACCAGGCAGCGGTTTTGTGCATCAGGCCCCAGTCGTTCGAAGGAATTTCATCAAAATAGGGCAATAATTCAGCCGCTTTATCCAGATCTTCAATGATCATATCGTAATTATCCAATACTGAGGGCGGCCTGGGAACGTCAATCTCATCAATACCTGTATTCTCAGTCACGATAGGGATACCACCGTTGGGACCATTGTCGCCGTACCAGGGAGCCAGCCACAGGTAAGCAAATGCGCGCATAAAATAGGCATGTCCAAGCACACTGTTGCGAACTTTTTCGGATAATTTGGTGGCCGTCGGAGCCGAACGGATCAACTGGTTTGCATAATTGATGGTTTGGTACATCTGGGGCCAGTTGTCGCGTACATCGCGGGATGCTGATCCATTATCAAGGAAATTTTTAATATTCTGGGCCTCAGCCTGTGTACGACCGGTAATCAGGTTATCGCTGCAGTTTTCATACCACATGAAACCGCGGCCCATGGTTCCCTCACGATACTGCCAGTAGAAGAGTGAATAAACAGCCTGCATCGCCTGCTCATCTGTCATATTTGACAGCTGATTGGGCTGGCCGTATGGCTCATATTCCAGAAACTTCTCGCATGATGAGAACATCAGCGCAATCATAAGTGTAGATATAATTATTATATTCTTTTTCATGTTTTTCAGTTATTTAGAATGAAACATTGATGCCAAAACTGTACATCCTCGACACAGGGAACCTGCCGCCGTCAACTCCAAGGTTGCCGACTTCGGGGTCAAATGCAGAGTAGTTGGTGAAAGTAACCAGATTCTCTCCGTTGAAATACAACCTGATGTTCGAGGTAGAAGCAAGGCCGGCTTTGGTTACCAGACTCTTTGGCAGGGTATAAGAGAAATTCAGATTTTTAAGCCTCAGGTAATCGGCTTTTTCAAGGAAGAAGTCAGAAACCTTTGAATAGTTGCCATTGGGATCTTCAACTACCGACAAGCGGGGAATCTCTGAATTTGGATCGTAATTGTATGAATCCAGAATATCTGTGCTCATGTTCCAGCCTTTCAGGCCTGAGTATGTCATGGCTTTAACACCATTGAATACCATTACGCCCTTAACTCCCTGGAAGAACATATTAAGGCTGAAGTTTCTCCAGTTGGCACCGACGTTAAAACCGTAGATGAAATCGGGCATGTCGTAAGCACCCATGTATATGCGGTCTTCATCATTGATCTTGCCATCATTGTTGGCATCAAGGAATTTGAGGTCACCGGGTTTGGCATTGGGTTGAATAAGTGATGCCGTGTTGGTTTCGGGATCGGTCCAGGTGTAGGCATTAATCTCATCCTGACTCCTGAAAATTCCAACTGCATCAATCAGGTAATAGGAATGCCATGGCTGACCTGCTGTCGACTGCAATGGTTTCATGGAGTTAACATCATTGGTGTGGGCGATAAATTCGGTTTCACCAATGCTGATCACTTCGTTTTTAACAAATCCGATGTTTCCGTTGAAGTTAAGATTTACATCCCCTACTTTTTCATTGTAGTTAAGCGTAAATTCCCATCCGCGGTTTTCAACTTCTCCGATATTGAATTCAGGCGGGGAGGCAACACCGGCAACAGAAGAGATAGGCATTTCTTCTATAAGATCTTTGGTGTGCTTGAAGAAATAATCAGCAGTAAGCATCAGCCTGTTTTGCAGGAAACCAACATCAATACCAATATTGGTTTGCTCGGTACGTTCCCATTTCAGGTCAGGATTCGGGATAGTGGGCTGGAAAATACCATACCCCTGATTTTCACCGTCAGGGCCAAGGAATAAAGGCCAGCTGGTTACCTGATAAGGCGGGGCATAAATGAATCTTCTTACTGAGTTGATATTACCTACCTGACCCCAGCTGACACGAAGTTTTGCAAAACTTACAGCCGTAACCTGTTTCATAAATGATTCCGAAGACAACTTCCAGGATGCCGAAACTGCCGGGAAAATATCTGAGTTATTATCCGGACTGAGTTTTGATGAAGCATCCCTGCGGATACTACCGGTAATAAAATAGCGGTCATCGTATGAATAGGAAGCACGTCCGAGGACTGAAACGTAAGCCTCATCCCAGATTTCTTCGATCGGTTTAACTGTCCAGTCGGTACCATTCAGGAAAATTGCCTGATATTCGTCTTCGAATGCAAATCCCCTCACCTGGTTGCTGTTGTATCTGTAATTCTTCTGATTCATGGTAAACCCGGCCAGTGCGGAGAAATAATGTTTTTCATTCACGATTTTGGAATACGAAAGAATATTGTCCCAGTTCCATCCCCGGTAAAGTGAATTGGAAATGGTGCGGTAGTTCTGGTCAATGGTCCGGCCAGGCTCAAGGAAACGCTGCTGGAACGATTCATTGCGAAGGCTGTTCAGTTCAATGGAGAAATCCGACTTCAGGCTGAGTCCGTCAATGGGTTTGATCTCGAGTGAAGTGTTGGAGAAAATCCTGTTGGCAGGATTGTTTTGTCTTACTTTTTCAAGCATAGCCACCGGATTGCGGAGGTCGGCCTCCACACTGTATCCTTCGGCAAGCGCCCAGCGGGGAACTGTACCACCATAAAGTTTATTTCCATCGGCATCATATTCGTAAACGGTGGAGAATCTCGGATATGCCATAGCTCCGAAAATAGTCCCGGTGTGTCCGTCCCCGATACCGCTTTTTCCGTTTGAATAATCATAAACAAGGTTCTGGCGGAGTGTGGTCCATTTATTGACGGCCATCTCAACCCCCATGCGGGTAGTAAGTTTCTTGTTGTATGTATTGATTAAGGTTCCTTCAACATTATCATAGCTGATTGAAGCCAAGGCCTTCAGGTCTTTGGATCCTCCCCTGAGGGTGAGATCATAATGTTCCATACGTCCGATCCTGAAGATTGCATCCACCCAGTCGGTTCGGGTAACATTACCATAAGGAAACTGAGTGGGATCGTAGGTTGCAGGAACAGTCTTGCCGGCAGCTTCTGAAGCATCCTTCCACACCATATTGAATTGCTCGGAAGTCAGCACCTCGGGCAAACGCCATGCCTGCTGAACTCCCTGCCAGACATTGGCTTCAACAGAAAGTTTACCTTCCTTCGCTTGTTTGGTTGTAATAATGATGACTCCGCCCGACCCGGCATGAGCACCGTAAATAGCTGATGAAGCAGCATCCTTGAGCACAGTAATTGTCTCAATATCCGCGGGATTATATGGAGCATTGGGCACACCGTCAACAACAATCAGAACGGCATCGCCGCTCTTGTTTCCTTTACCCCTGATACTGATGGCAGCTTCGGCTGTAGGGTCTCCGCTCTGGGTTACTTTAACCCCCGACATCTGCCCCTGGATAAGGTTGCCCAATGAAGCAGGGCGGCCTTTATTGTTGTCGCCGATTTTAATGGTAGAAGCAGCAACCGAAAGGTCCTGTTTCCGGGTACTTGCATAACCGATAACCACAACCTCGTCGATGCCGATCACATCTGTCTCAAGCGATACGTCAATTTTAGTTCTGCCATCAATGGCTACTTCAAGGGTTTTCATTCCCACAAATGAAAATACCAGGGTATTGCTGCCCCCGGGAACATTCACTGAGTAAGCACCGGAAAGGTCAGTAACTGTCCCCGTTGTAGTACCTTTTACTACTACGGTAGCACCGGGTATTGTACTGCCATCACTGGCCGATTTAACAACACCGCTTACCAGCCCCTGTGCATTCGCCTGCACTGATATCAATGCAAGCAACAGAATTGTGTAAAGAGGAATTCTCATAGTGATTTGTTATTGATTGGTGAATAATTGTGTGTTGTGCAATTTCACATTGCGATCGCAATGCAGGCTCCACTTACCTTTTGGTTGGACTTGATTTTCGTTTTCTGAAAGCATCTGATATTTGTTAAAATCCTGCTTGCAAAGAAAATTATTGTATTGAAATTGTAAATTAACCGGATGTTAATTCTGATTCCGGACTTTCTGAGCAGACCTGCCGAGTGTAAGTAGTTGCCCCGGTTAGTAACAGCACATTGATGTAAGACTTTAAACTGATGATTTTCATCTTATTTCATCCTTGCTTTTGCCAGGGGTATGCAGCAAAATGTTCACCATTACACCGCCAAAGATATGACCGAAAGGAAGGGTTTGTGTAATTATTTGCGTATTATAATCCTCAATTTACGCAAATACACAGATATCTATATCTGACGATGACTCCAGCAAGTCCGGAACGGACCCTGCTTAACATTAAAATCACAAACAACAGATGAACATTTCCGGAGCTTCTGAAATGCCGGCCGGAAACCACTGAATATCTTTAGCTTATTACAATGCTGACGATTTCTACCTTTTTGAAAGATGTCTGCGACGGTACTCAGCAGGCGTACAACCTTTTATTTGTTTAAATTGCCTCGAAATATTCTTGCTGCTTTCAAAGCCCGATTCAATGGCGATTTCAAATATGGTTTTATCAGAGTCCAGCAACTTCTGGGCAAACTTCTCAATCTGAAGATTATAAATGTACTTATATACTCCGGTACCGGTGGTTTCCTGAAAACGCATTTCCAGTGCCCTTCTCGACAATGGCACCTGCCTGAGCACATCCTTTACGGTAATCCGTTTTTCGATATTCTGATGAATAAATTTCAGGGCTTTGGCAATATAACGGTCGCTGGTTGATGCAATGTCAGTTGACTGACGTTCTACAATTTGTGTCGGCATAACATAAATATCATACTGCACGCCGATTTTACCGGTAATCATTTCATCCATGAGTTTTGCAGCCTCATATCCTCCTTTCTCGGTATTGAGCGCTATACTCGACAAAGGCGGATCCGAGAGGTTACAGGTCATCTCGTCATTATCCACGCCCAGAATAGCCATTTCTTCAGGAATCTGAATTCCCACCTGTTTACAGGCTTCGGTAATGTGCTGTCCCCGCTCATCATCGCATGTCATGATGGCAACGGGCTTGGGGAGCGAATGCAACCACTGGCTCAGTACCGAAGGTTTGTAAAACCACAATTCGCGTGTCGGAGCCATATCCTGATCAAAATAATGGACTTTATGACCCTGTGACCTCAGATAATGCTCGAACCCATCGCTCCGCTCGCGCGACCAGACAATATTCTTAAAACCGTAAAAGGCGAAATTTTTAAATCCCTTTTTAAGAAAATACTTCGCTCCCATTTCGCCGGCCTCAAAGTATCCGCCGGTTATGTTCGGGATATTGGAAAACCGCTCTTTAAAATCCTGGGCAATTACATGGATGCCGGCATTCAGAATCTGTTTGATGTCATCATTATTATATAACTGACCAATAATTCCATCGGCCTCCCATTCCCTGGCAAATTTTACAATTCCCTTCATCCCTAAGGTCTCACGATAAAACAGCGGCATCCGGCAAAAAATCCAGGGCCCGTTTTCCTTTGAATAACGGGCAATCCCTTTCAACAACTTCTGACCATACTCTTCGCCAATATCAAAGAGCAGAATTATCTTGTGCATAATATCCGGTTTCAGCAGTAAATATACATTTTTTACTGTTGGGCAGAATAATGGATTTTAAGGCATTATTGAAATGATGTGCTGGCTTTCGGCCATTCCGGTCTTCTCTGAAATTGACGGCAACTTTTGCAAGCAAACGTCAGAAATCAATTCCAGCGAATCAAATTACGAACTTACCATGTAAAGTGTCATCCGCTCGCAGGCAGCAAAATGATTAACCTGAAACTCAGAAAACCATTCTATCTTTGTGAAATTAAAACAGGGGTACCCGCGTTTTTATCCGGCCCGGATAGAGAAATACTGATAAACAATGAAAGAACACTGGGACGAACGGTATTCGGCCACTGACTATATATATGGTACAAATCCCAATTTATGGTTCAGGGATAAATTGTTGCAGCTGACACCCGGCTCCCTGCTCCTGCCGGCCGAAGGTGAAGGCCGTAATGCTGTATTTGCAGCGAAAAACGGCTGGAAGGTTCTTGCGCTTGACCAAAGTACCGAAGGCAGAAAGAAAGCCCTGAAGCTGGCAGATCGCGAAGGGGTTCGGATAGATTACCTTATCAGCAACCTGCATGAATTTAATGACATCGGCATGACGTTTGATGCAATTGCACTGATCTTCGTGCATTTACCCCCGGAAGTACGTGAACAGGTCCACCGCCATCTTACCGGATTCCTCAAACCGGGCGGATTCCTTATTCTTGAGGCATTTACCGATGAGCAACTGAAGAATACCTCGGGAGGGCCGAAAACGCCCCTGCTTCTGTATAATTCTAAAATTATTGAGCGCGATTTTAACCAACTCCGATTTATTGATTTCACAGAATCAACAGTGATACTCGACGAAGGCCCCCTTCACAGGGGAGAAGCCCATGTAGTGAGGCTGTTTGCACAAAAACCCTTTCCGGTATGTCAGCAATGAAAAATAAAACCTCTGTCTTTTTTACAATTATCCTTTGGGGTTGCTGCAATACTTTTTTATCTGCAGGCATAAATCCGGGTAATCAAAAGAATATCCGTAAAGCCGCCCGCATACACGCCCGGGCGCTGACGATCGACTCTCACAACGATACGCCCATGTGGTTTACAGACACTTCGTACAACTTTGCCGAAGACCATCGCGGAAAGCGGCCCCGCAACCGGGTGGATATTCCGGGGATGGAAGCGGGAGGACTGGACGGTGCATTTTTCGCCGTTTTTGTAGGGCAGGGTGACAGAAATGAAAAAGGGAATGCCAAAGCTTTCGAACAGGCAGTTCAGACCTTCAAAGCCATAGACAGGAACCTGAAATTGCATGACGATAAAATATCCATGGCACGATGTGCCGGTGACGCGCGCAGCATTGAAAAAGAAAATAAGCGGGCTATCTATATTGGCCTCGAAAACGGATACCCAATTGGCAACAAATTGGGAAATGTTGAATTATTTTACAAACTCGGGGCCCGTTACATTACCCTTTGTCACACCCGCAACAACGATATCTGCGATTCTTCGACCGACAGCACGGAGCACAACGGAATCAGCAAATTCGGTGAATCCGTGGTGGCAGAAATGAACCGCCTCGGCATGATGGTGGATGTGTCGCACATCTCCGACAAGGCGTTTTATGATGCCATACGGCTGAGCAAAACACCCGTTATCGCCTCGCATTCATGTGCACGGGCGCTGTGCAACAACCCCCGGAACCTGGACGATGCCATGCTCAGGGCGCTGGCCGAAAACGGGGGCGTGATACAGATGTGCATACTGAGCAGTTATGTAAAAACGCCGGACCCCAATCCGCGCCGCGATTCGGCACAAGCAGCGCTCAGGCTGAAATACAACGGATTCAGAGACCTTACTGAGGAGGAAATGAACAAGGCCAGGAAGGAATGGTACGCCATTGATGATATTTATCCGCAGAAGCTGGCAACGGTAAGTGATGTGGCAGACCACATCGACCACATCGTGAAAACGGCGGGCATACGGCACGTGGGCATTGGCACCGATTTTGACGGCGGAGGCGGTGTTGAGGGATGTGCAGACGCCTCGCAACTGGGTAATATTACCCTGGAGCTGGTAAAGCGGGGATACTCGGCCAGGCAGATCCGGCTGATCTGGAGTAAAAACCTGCTCAGGGTAATGCGTGAAACAGAAAAATATGCCCGGAAAAACGCTGACCGCGGGAACGAAAAAACCACCTGAAGAATGATCGCACTAACCCTTACTGAAGTATATGCCATTGAACTCCTGCCCGATGAACAATTCGGGGAGCTGCGGCAACAGTTGCTGGCAAAAGTGCCCGAAAGCAGCCGCTCTAAATTCGCCAGGTATGCCCAGGTACGAGATGTTCAGCGAAGTTTGCTGGGTGAGGTATTGACACGTCATTTGCTGAAAAGGGTTTTCGGAAAGCTTCCGGAAGATATGGTATTTACCGCCGGCGAAAAAGGAAAGCCCGAACCGGCAGGTTTCCGGGGAATTCATTTTAATATATCCCATTCCGGCGACTGGGTGGTGGCAGCGCTGTCATCCTCGGCAGTCGGCGTGGATGTAGAAAGGATGCGTAAGGTTCCTGAGGGAGTGGCAAACCGGTTTTTCTCAGAAAAGGAAAAAGCCTGGCTGGCCTCCGCGAATGACGGGAAAGAAAAAGCCGAAATATTTTTCACCTTATGGACGCTGAAAGAGAGCTTTCTGAAAGCCATAGGAACCGGGCTGACACGCAGTCTGTCAACATTTACGATAGTAAATGATGCCCGGGGACTGTTCAGCCTTGAAGATGACTCCGGATCCGGGCGCTATTATCTTAAAAACTGGCCTTTCCGCGAAGGCTATAAACTCTCGGCATGTTCTGGCATCCCTGATTTTGCTGATGAGCCGGTAATCCTGAGTATTAATGATTTAATCTGACAGCATGAAACCTATAAATATTTCACTGGTATTGTCGAGCGGCGGAGCCCGAGGACTTGTGCATATCGGAGCCATCGAAGCACTTGAAGAAGCCGGATTCCGCATAACCGCCATCGCGGGAACCTCTATGGGTGCATTGGTAGGAGGAATGTTTGCGTGCGGCAGCCTTAACGATTACCGGAAATTCATGACCGGTCTGACCCGCCTCGACGTGATCAGGCTGATGGACCTTGCTGTGAGCAAAACCGGCATCATCAAAGGCGAAAAGGTCTTCAGTGAAATGAAACATTTTATTGGCAACGTGCGGATTGAAGATTTGCCAATACCATATGCCGCGGTCGCTGCAGACATCACCAATCATCAGGAAGTAGTCTTTAAGGAAGGCGACCTGATTACGGCCATTCGCGCATCCAGTGCCATTCCAAGCGTATTGATGCCCGTTTTGAAAAATGGCGCCCTGCTGGTTGACGGGGGTGTGGTAAATCCGCTCCCCATGGAACATGTTTCCCTCCCTGAAGGCAACATGCTGGTGGCTGTAAATGTGAATGCCCCGCGTATTGAGAATACCGTATCCGGGAAGAAGGTCATTGTAAAGGACGGGCCTCATGAAAACGGGCCGGATTCGGTAATCGAAAAGACCAGGCAGCTGATCAATAAAAAATGGAACAGCATGACCGGCAACCAAAAAGAACGCACGCATGTGAGTGGCATCTTCACCATAGTGAACAACTCATTCGAGCTGATGCAGCATAAACTTACGCTCAACGCGCTTGAAAGACAAACCCCTGACATCATCCTGAACATCCCGGTAAACATAGCCGATACCTTCGATTTTCACCGGGCGGGGGAACTGATCGCCTTGGGATACGAAGAGATGAAAGCCGAACTGGAAAAGACGGAAAAACTCCTGAGCAAAAGCCGGTTAATAATATGATAAAGCAATCCGTAAAGGCGGCTGCCTATAATTCCCGGGAACCGGAAAGTATCTGAAAAAGAAGGTCCTTTGCCCTGAATAACTGCGCTTTTACCGTTCCTATAGGCAGATTTTGTTCCGCGGCAATCTCCTCGTATGAGAGTTCATCAAAATACCTGAGTTCAATCAGTCGCCTGTAACGCGGTTTCAATTTTTCCACCGTTTCGCGCATCAGGTTGAGCCGTTGTTCCCGGATGTAGTTTTCTTCAGGATCGGGGGTATCATCCACAACCTCAGGAGGACTTATCTGAATGTTGCCTTTCTCCCGTTGACAAGGATCCTTCTTTTGTTTGCGCTGAAAATCAATGCTATGGTTGATCGCAATCCTGAAAAGCCAGGTACTGAAGGCAAAATCGGGCGAAAAGCGGTGAAGGTTTCTGAAAGCTTTACCAAATGTCTCAATCGTCAGATCTTCCGCCACCATGGGATCTCCAACACGCTTGAGCAGGGCATGATAAACCAGGTCTTCATAAAGCGCCATCAGTTCGGCATAGGCTTTCTGATCACCGCTGATCGCCTGAACAACAAGCTGATAATCCCTGATGGAGGCCTCTCCGGGGGTTCGCTTTTCTACCATTGTGTTTTTCGTGAGAACAACCCTGTAAAACCGAGCAGCAGGTTGATCATCATCAAAAATACTTCAAAAAACGGAAACAAAAGCAGAAAATTCTTTTCACCAAGGCGGTTCATACTTTTCTTAATGATCACCGCTTGTGTAATCAGTCGTAGAATATACATGCCAAGTAAAAGCATCCAGTCGACCTTGAGAATGGCCAGTGCGATGAGTGAGCCAAAGAAAACAAGCTGCGAAAGAGAAAAAAGCCCCAATACAATTTTATGGGAGGGCCGGTAAAAACCTCCGGTAGTCAGGTGGCGCTTCTTTTGCCGGAACCAGGATCCGAAAGTCTGCTTTGGCTTTGAAAAGGTAACCGCTTCAGGAGCAGGTTGTATCCTGGTATTTTTAAGGTTGGCTACTTCATTGATAAACAGATCGTCGTCTCCCGAGGTGATTTTATAATGCTTCATAAAACCACCGGAATTAAAGAATAATTCACGGTGATAGGCCAGGTTCCGGCCTACGCCCATATAGGGCAACCCTGCCAGGGCCAGCGACATATATTGCATGGCAACGTGCAGGGTATCGAATCGAATCATTTTGTTCAGTAAACCAGGCTGGGCAATGTAGGCGCCATAACCCAGCACTATCCGGGTTTTACCGGTAAAAACCGACTGCATGCTTTCAATCCAGCGAGGCCCTGACGGGAAGCAATCGGCGTCGGTCAGCAACAAGGTATCGTATTTGGCGGAACGAATGCCTATCGAAAGGGGAAACTTTTTACCAACAAAAAAATTCAGGTTCTGATGGATGTTTACCACATTCAACCGGCTGTAATTGTCGCTGAGTTCACGCAGGAGGTAAAAGGTATCGTCATCTGACGCGTCATTTACAACGACAACTTCATATTCAGGATACTCCTGTTCAAGGATCAGCGGCAGAAAACGCACCAGATTATGATACTCATTTTTTGCGCAGATAACCACCGAAACCGGGAGTTTCTGATCACTGACCGGTCGTTTGGAGGCATTATAGAATGCAAGGCGACTGAAAATAAACCAGTAATAAATCAATTGCACCAGCAAGGCTGCCAACAGTACCCATATCAGGGCAATCCAGGGAGAAGACAGAATACCTTGCAACCAGAACATAACATTCAGAATTTCGACCGGCAAATTTACCCAAAGGCATTGAATTGGCGCTGACAAGTTTTCAACAATATATCAGGCAAACAGGACTTCAGGGGTTAAACTGTGCTCCGGTTGAACCAAATATTGCTATTTTTGCTAAACCTCAGGCAACCCGCATCAAAGGCCAGTATGCTATCAAACATAAATACAAAACGAAATTACAACAGCCGATATGGCAGATTCTGGCTTCTGGTTATCCTGAATGGCTTATTCACTATGGCAGGAATGGGGCAGATCAAGGACATGGGCCTGCCCTTTATCAACAATTATAATAAAAACACTTACAAAGCCAGTAACCAGAACTGGTCAATCGCCCAGAATGACAAGGGTTTTCTCTATTTCGGGAACAACGACGGCCTGCTTGAATTTGACGGCAGTTACTGGGAATTGTTTCCATTGCCGAAAAGAACCATTCTCCGGTCGATCCTGGCAAAAGGTGATACTATTTTCGCAGGGGCCTTTGAAGAAATCGGCTACTTCGTACCCGGAGGCGACGGGAAAATGCATTTCAACTCTCTTGTTCATTTAATCCCGGAATATTTCAGGGCGTTTGATGAGATCTGGAAAATTCACAATACCTCATCGGGTATAGTTTTTCAATCCTTCCGTTTTCTCTTTGTCTACAATAACCATCAGATAAAAGTGATTGAACCCTTCTCGACCTTCACCCAGTCGTTTCTGGTAAACGGGAACGCCTATATCATCGACAGGAAGAAGGGGTTGCACCGGCTGAGTGCACGCGGACTTGAACCGGTTTTCAACGACCCTTTGTTTCAACGAACAGAAGTCAGGAGCCTGCTTTACAGAGGGGCAGATGAACTGCTGCTGGGTACCTCCACCGAAGGCCTTTACATATTGAAAAATAAAACCCTCGAGGCCTGGCCTTCGCCTGTGAATAACAAGTTGAAAATTTACGAGCTTTTCAGTGGAATAGCCCTTTCCGAAAACTTTTATGCCTTCGGAACCGTTCAGAACGGTCTTTTTATTACCGACAGGAACGGAAGAATCTATCAGCACATTAACCGTTCAAAAGGCTTACAGAACAATACTATATTATGTCTGTTCGAAGACAGGCACTACAACCTGTGGATGGGACTCGACAACGGGATTGATTATGCAGAAATAAATTCCCCGTTGTCGATATTCGATTTCAATTACAATCTTGAAGCATCCTATACCTCCATTGTGCATGACGGCAGGCTTTATGCCGGGACAAACCAGGGTTTGTTCTTCACTGAACTTTCCAATATCAGAAATTCAGATGAAGATGGCGGGAAATTTACGCTGATTCCGGGCACGGAAGGACAGGTATGGAGCCTTCAGGTGTTCGATGAGCAATTACTTTGCGGGCATAATACAGGCTGCTTTCAGGTGAACGGTGAAAAAGCCGTAAAAATCTCAGATATCCCCGGATACTGGACCTTTATCCGGCACCGCGAAACCAGCGATACCCTGATCGCAGGAACATACAATGGCCTGGCTGTATTTACAAGAAAAGCCGGAGCATGGTCGTATGCTTACGAAGTAAAAGGCTTTAAAGAATCGAGCAGAACCATTCTCCAGGACGAGGATAATACCATATGGATGTCGCATGGTTACCGGGGAATCTTTCATATCGCCCTGAGCAATGACCTGAGCAGGGCCGAATCCGTAACCCTTTACAAATCGTCGAAAGGGTTGCCCCCGGATCTCCCTTACAATATACATAAGATTGACAATGAACTGAATATTTCCACCAGCGCCGGATTATTCAGGTACGACAGCAAGGGGGATGTCTTTTATAAAAATCCGAAATATGCCGAAATTTTTGGCGGTTTTCCTTACATCGACAAAATAACCAGGGACAACAGCGGAAATTTCTGGTTCTTTACCCATACCCGTATGGGCGTAATCAGGGAGACCGAGCGGGGTAAATATCTTGCAGAACAAGCCCCTTTTTTCAGATTGAACAGCATGCTGCTCCCTTCATTCGAACACCTGTTTATCCACAACCAGGGGAATATTTATATCGGATCACAAAACGGCCTTATTCATTTTTCGCCGCGGTTTAACGAGTTCAGGAAAAGAGGAAGCGATCCGGCTTATATCCGGAGTATCAGGTTTATCAGCAAGGATTCCGCACTTGCCATTACCGATCCGCTGATTGACAATCAAAAGTCATGGAAAGACAGCCGGGGTGCTTCAGTCCCTTTCCGCTATAATTCAGCAAGTTTCAGGTTTTCTTCTCCTTCTTTTGAATTTCCGGAAGGTACACTGTTCTCTTACCGCCTCAGCGGATTCGACAATGACTGGTCAAGTTGGAGCAGGCAGGGGTTCAAAGAATATACAAACCTGAAGGAGGGTGAATATACATTTGAACTCAAATCAATCAATGCCTTTGATGCAGAAAGCGAACCGGTAAAATTCAGTTTCACCATCAGGCCACCCTTTCACCGGTCATTCACGGCCAAACTGATTTATACCATTTTATTGCTGCTTATCCTCACCGGTAACATTATATTCCTGAGGAGGCGTATCGAAAAAGCCCGCCTCAGCGAAATCCTCAAACGTGAAAAAGATCTCGAAGCGCAGGCGCTTGTATTCAGGGAACAATCCCTGATTAAAGAAAAGGAAATTATACACCTCAGAAATGAAGCGCTCCAGAACGAGATGAACCATAAGACCAAAGAGCTGGCTAATGCCACGCTTAACCTCCTGCATAAAAACAAAATTCTTTCTCACCTGAAAGAAAACCTGACCACCCTCCTGCATCCGCAGCCCGGACATGACCTGAAGCATCAGATTTCTCAGCTTATCAGAAAAATTAACAGGGAAATCAAAAATGAACAGCACCTCGAAGCTTTTAACACTTATTTTGATGAAGTACATCAGGACTTTATCTCCAGACTGAAAAATGCCTACCCTTCACTTACCCCTAAAGAACTGAGGCTTTGCGCTTACCTGAGAATGAACCTCTCAAGCAAAGAAATTGCCCCCCTGATGAACATATCTGTCAGAGGACTGGAAATCAGCCGTTATCGCCTCCGCAAGAAACTTGATATCCAGCACAACATGAATCTTACTGACTTTATCATGTCATTCTGAAACCTGCAGTCAGGCATGTTCGTATTCAGTCTGATCACACGAGCCTTCAACAATTACCCCCCCTACGGAGCCCGGAATATGAATTCTGTTCTATCCCGGAATAATCAATAGTTAGCCTGCCATTGCCGGAAATTATTCTGATGAGGACATTCCCGGTATATACACTCAGGAGTGGGTCCGGTTTCCGGCATTTCAAAGTCGATCTGTAAAATCTGATGAGTGTCTTAATACAAATTTCATGTTTCTATTTTATTGTTTGTCAATGTTTTTGATTTATTATGCTGTAGTAATGATGTAGTGCCTCATAACAACTGATGAGGTATTGATGAAGGCAAATAGTGGACAAAGGGGGGCCCTTCAGTTATATTTGTGCTGCCAATTCAATTACTCTGGTTATAACATGCTGGTTTCATTGTTTCCACGCTTTATTATACAGGAACAACAGCATAAATATTCTGACTTAAGATCTTTTTTGACTTTAATTTATTAATCACATCAACCAACAAATCAATTAAACCTAATCAAACACACACCAAATGAAAAACAAATTTTCAAGATGGAGCTCTATGTTTCTGCTCCTCGCAGGAATCTTCTCTCTTGCCGCCATGACTTCATGCAAAGACGATAAGGATGAGGACGACCCAAAGAATCCGATTGCCAGTTTTCAGTTTGCAATCGATCAGACTGATTTTTTAAAAGTTACATTTACCAATTATTCCCAGAATGCCACTACCTATGAATGGAACTTTGGAGATGGTGGAACATCCGCAGAAGCAAACCCGGTGCATACTTATGCTTCAGCCGGAACCTTCACAGTTGTGCTGACGGCGAAGAATTCGGCAAATGTATCGGCGAATTACAGTCAGACCATTGAGATTAAAGATCCGAATTCGGCTCTGACCCTGCTCGCCGGTGAAACCTCCAAGACATGGAGACTATTCAGGGAAGGTACCAGCCTGGGCGTTGGCCCTGACGCAGCAAACGCACGTTCTTGGTTTGCACTCGAAAATTCCGGTGCACGGCCATGCGTGTATTATCATGAGTTTACTTTCACACGCACCGGTTCTTTTATATTCGACGATAAAGGATCTTTCTGGGGCGAAACTGCAGTTTTCAGCGGGACTGCCAATAACGAAGTATGCTTTGATGCAATCCCTGCCAATATGATCAACAAAGACGGGGTGAATGTCAGTGCATGGCTCAGCGGAACACACGCATACACTTACACTCCGGCAACCAATGAAATTACGCTTACCGGAAATGGTGCATGGATGGGGCTACCCCAGCTTGGCACCTCAGGAGAATCAATTGTTCCCGAAGCTTCCAAAAAATTCAAGGCTGTGATTGAACAAAGAACAGGCTACGATTTAATGACTATTTCATTCACCTATGACGGAGTTTATTGGGATGCTACCTATGCAAGCTATTCGAACCCAGCGCTTGAGCCGGAAGTAGTAAGCGAAGAGCCTCCTTACGGAGAGGACCTTCCCAATGCAACACCCACTGAAATGTGGAATTCTTTTGAGACTGCTACGAGTTTTGTTGTGCTTGATACTGCCGGAGTTTACCCTGGCAATGGTCAGGCTGCCAATGGCGGTATGGCCTTTACCATGGGCGTAGCTGATCCTGCAGGCGTTGGAGTAAACGTTGGCAGGTATGACAGAAGGGGTACCTATCAGGAACTTCAGTTCCAGATGGAAAACGATATCCAGTTTGATAACTTTACAACAGTTTCTCTCGATGTTTATGTTCCCAGTTCGAACAATTATTCCGGCACGTTAACAAAAACCATTGCAATTATTATCGGCGAAGCCAGTCAAACCCAGCAATGGTGGACAGGTCATCTGCAATATGATGCCGAGGCAACTGTAATGGATCAGTGGGTTACATATACATTTAACCTGAATGAACCAACCAGCGGCCCGGGCATGGGTGTTTATACCCCTGGCAGCAGAACAGACCTTGACTTCTTTGCCATATCGCTGGGCGGAGGAGGACATACGGATGAGGGCGTTTTCTATATCCGCAATTTCAGATTCCAATAAAAAATTAATCAGTCCAGGATCGGCTCCGGCCGTTCCTGGACTTAATAAAATCTTCCGGTGAGAAGTTTCGGGTTAAACATATACTTTCTGTGCTTGCTGATTTCGGCTTCTCTCTGCTCATGCAGCAAAGATGAGAAAGGCAATACTGATTCAAAAGATCCGTCAAATCTGGTAGTTGCCGTAACCATATCCAATGCAGATTCCGGCATGGTGCTTATTGAGGCGAGCGCAGAAAATACCACCGAATACCGGTTATTCACAGGACCTGCAGATCAACCTGTCGCTTCAAATGTAACCGGCCGGTTTGAACATGAGTTCACGCAACCGGGTACTTATGAATTGACCGTGAGGGCATATGGAACCTCAGGAAGGTATATCTCCGCCACAAAGGTGGTTGTGATAGCCGACAATAATCCTGTGACCATTGAAGATGGGTATCTAACTCCTTTGCAATACCCTGGTTATCAACTGGTCTGGAATGATGAATTTACCGGAAGCACGCTCAACACACAGTTCTGGACCCACGAATCCGGTGCAGGCGGATGGGGCAACAACGAGCTTCAGCATTACAGAAGTGAGAATACCAGTGTTGACGGAGGCGTACTTACCATTGAAGCCCGCAAGGAATCTTTTCAGGGAAGCAATTACACATCCTCAAGGCTGATAACCCGCAACAAGAAAACCTTCACTTATGGCAGGGTGGATATCAGGGCCTTGCTTCCTAAGGGACAGGGTATCTGGCCGGCACTCTGGACACTTGGTAACAATATTACAACAGTGGGCTGGCCTGCCTGCGGCGAAATTGATATCATGGAAATGATAGGAGGAAGCGGAAGGGAAAAAACCGTACATGGCACAGTTCACTGGGATAACAACGGCCATAGTCAAACCGGGCAGGGATATACCCTTACATCCGGCATTTTTGCCGATGAGTATCATGTATTTACCATTATTTGGGACGAAAACTCCATCAAGTGGTTTGTCAACGATACCAAATTTAATGAAGTTGACATTACTCCGGCACACATGTCGGAATTCCACCATCCGCATTTCTTTATATTCAATGTTGCTGTCGGGGGAAATTGGCCGGGCAATCCGAATGCAACCACTATGTTCCCGCAACAATTGAAAGTTGACTACATCCGGGTTTTTCAGAAGACCTGACAAATCACTTTTGCCGGCCTCTGTTCTCTGCTGAGGCTTTTGTGAGATGCGTTTCCTGATTTCAGAAATGTAATCAGAATAATTGTATCTGATTGACTCTGATTGTATTTAATCATTTAATGCCTATTGCCATCTTCCGGAACGTCCTGTCAGGCGCTGAGGATGGCGGTAAATCCGGTAAAACAGGTAATTCACTTTAACCTTAACAAGCTGATGATAACAAAATTTTACAAAACGATGTTTCTGCTGGTTTTGCTGTTTACTGCGGGTATGCTGCAGGCGCAGAACCATGCCGTTACCGGAACCGTTACCGATAAGGACACGGGACAGGGTATTCCGGGTGTAACCGTTATAGAATCCGGTACTTTCAAAGGAACCATCACTGACATAGAAGGTAAGTTCTCACTGATGATGTCGGGGCCAAATACCATACTCGAAGTTTCCTTTATCGGGTATCAGACACAAAAAATCCCGGTAAACAACCGGTCATTAATCAATGTAATTCTTGATGTTGAAGTTACCCATCTCAGCGAACTGGTAGTGATCGGCTACGGCACCCAGAAAAAGAAAGTGGTAACCGGGGCCATTGCCACGGTGGGAGCCGACGAGATTTCATCGACTCCTGTGCTTCGTATTGAGCAGGCCATGCAGGGCCGTACGGCCGGGGTGCAGGTGACCAACCTTTCGGGGCAACCGGGTGAAGCACCTACCATCCGTATCCGCGGAACAGGTACAACCGGAAATTCAGACCCCTTATACATCGTTGACGGTATTGCTGTTGGCGGAATAGATTACCTGAACCCGGGCGATATCGAATCCATTGATGTGCTGAAAGACGCTGCTTCGGCAGCCATTTACGGAGCCAGGGCCGCCAACGGAGTTGTACTTATAACTACCAAAGGTGGAAAAGCAGGTAAAATGAACATTACCTACTCCGGTTACACCGGCTTCCAGAACGTGGCAAGAAAAATTGATATGCTGGATGCTGAGCAGTATATGATGATCATGAATGAAGGTCTGAGGAATAAAGGGAAACCGGAAGTATTTGATCTGAATGAGATTCCTAAGTACAATACCGACTGGCAGGAACTGCTGTTCGTGAAAAACGCGCCCATGCAAAACCATGAGGTTTCCATTACCGGGGGTAATGAAAAAACGACTTACGCTTCTTCGATGTCCTATTTCTCCCAGCAGGGTATTATCGGAGGAGACAAGTCGCAATTCGACAGGATCACGGCCAGGCTGAACACCAAAAGTCAGGTAAATAAAGTGTTCAGTTTCGGAAATAATCTCTCCTATACTCATATCACCAGAAGGGGCATCGGCAGCAACGAGTCCTTTAACGGCGCTTTCAGCAGTGCCCTGAATATGGACCCCCTGACCCCACTGTTTCAGGAAGATCCCGATATACTCGCCCAGCCTCCTTACTCCAACAATCCCGTTGTGCGTGATAAATTCGGAAGGGTGTACGGCATTTCCACGCTAGTCGGTGGTGAAGTAATCAATCCCATCGCCCTGCTCGAAATCCAGACCGCGGAAACCCGTGTGGATAAAATTGTCGGAAGTATTTTCGGGGAAGCTGAAATACTCAAGGGCCTCAAAGTGAATACCAGTCTCGGTATTGACCTCGCTTATGTACTGAATGACGGGTACCGGCCGCTTTATTACCTGAATGACGCGCAGCTCAACATTGACGAAACTTCCGTTAACAAACAGATTGACAGGTACTTCACCTGGCAGTGGGAAAACACCATATCCTACAGCAAACAGATCGGTGATCATAATTTCTCAGTGCTTGGCGGAACAACAGCCAGTAAATACAACTTCGAGAATCTATACGGCTTTAATGCAAAAGTGCCGCTTACCGATCCTGATAATGTTTACCTGAATATGGCAACGGATACCGTTTGGGTAGCAAACGGCAGGGCTTCACATTCAGCCCTGGCCTCCACCTTCGGCCGCATCACCTATGACTTCAAAAGTAAATATGCATTTACGGGAATCCTCCGCAGGGACGGATCTTCGAAATTCGGCGCCAACAACCGTTACGGCATCTTCCCCTCATTAGGGGTATCGTGGGTGGCCAGCGATGAGGCCTTTTTCCCTGAAATCAAAAACATCGACCAGGTTAAATTCAGGGCTTCATGGGGCATCAACGGAAACCAGGAAATTGGTGATTATCAGTTTGTTTCGTTGATTGACAAGACCAGGGGATACATTTTCGGCAATGGAAGATACACCGGCGCATCACCTCTTTCCATCGAAAATGCCGATATTCATTGGGAGGAGTCAGAACAGATAGACATTGCGCTTGATCTGGCAGCCTTCAACAACCGCCTGATCGCTACCGTTGATTATTATGTGAAAACCACCAAAGGCCTGCTCGAAACCATTCCCATTCCCGGCCATGTCGGAAATAGCCCCCCGGTTGCCAATGTGGGAAGCGTTCAGAACAGAGGGGTAGAACTTGGTGTAAACTGGCGTCATATGCTGAAGGGCCTGCGCTATAATGTGGGATTAAATGCCTCCTACAATAAAAATGAGATGACGGTAATCGGGAATGAAGAAGGGATGCTAACCGGGGCCAACTGGTCGATTGCCGGTATGGTTACAAGAACTGAGGTCGGATTGCCGATCGCCTATTTCTATGGTTACAAAACAGACGGAATTTTCCAGAACCAGACGGAGGTATTCCAGCATATAGGAGTCACCGGCAATGTGCTTCAACCCAATGCCGGACCCGGAGATGTCAGGTTTGTAGATGTCAACAATGACGGGGTGCTCAGCCCCGACGACCGGACCATGATCGGAAATCCCACACCGGACTGGACATTTGGCTTCAATGCTTCGGCAGACTATAAACGGTTTGACTTTGCCATTCTTCTTACCGGCGTTTACGGCAATGAAATCTTCAATGGCAGCCAACGGCAGGACCTGGGGTTCACCAACCGCCCCGCAACCATTCTTGACCGCTGGACCGGAGAGGGCACTTCCAACACTGTTCCCAGGTTTGTGATGCAGGATAACCTCAACTTGAATTACCGGGTTTCTGACCTTTATATTGAGGATGGATCTTATCTCAGGCTGAAAAATATTCAGTTCGGATATACCCTGCCGGAAGGTATCCTCAAAAGGATGGGTGCCTCCGTATGGCGGTTCTATATTTCGGCAGAAAATCTGCTCACCCTCACCAAATATACGGGTGCTGATCCCGAAATCGGAGCCAGAAGTTCATTCGACATTGGTATTGACCGTGGTATTTATCCTCAGGCCAGAACATGGCGGGTGGGAACAAGCATTACATTTTAACGCCTAAAAATAAAGATCATGAAAACCATATATAAAACTTTCAGCACCGTTCTTCTGATTGTCCTGCTATCAGCCTGCAGCAAGGACTTTCTCGACCTGAAGCCGCTGGATCAGGAAGTGTCCACCTCATTCTACAAAACCGAGGAACAGGCCATGCAGGCGCTGGTTTCCATTTATGATGTGCTGGGCTACCAGGAAACTCCGGGGGTATCGTGGGCGCCTTTCATCGTGATATCCGATATTCTCTCGGACGATTCTTATGCAGGTGGCTCTGATGCCAATGACGGGCAGGATGAAAATGAGTTCAACACCTTTACCATCCCCACTACCAGCAAAATAGCCCATGCCATCTGGCTGAAGAATTACACCGGAATTTACCGTGCAAATCTTCTGCTTGAGCGGATCGAAGAAGTAGATGCCTCTGATGAGTTCAAAAAAAGGCTGATTGCGGAAAGCAAATTTCTCAGGGCCTATTTTTACTTTGAACAGGTAGCCTATTTCGAGAATATTCCCCTGCTTACGCGTACCTTAAGCGGGCCGTCGGAATACAAACAGCCCCAGGCCACTCCTGAACAGGTATACGACCAGATTGCCCTTGACCTTTCAGAAGCCATGGGTGATCTGCCGACATCAGTAACTCCGGCAGAAGCCGGAAGAATCACCAAATGGGCCGCCCAGGCCCTGCTGGCCAGGGTTTATCTGTTCTACAACGGGGTCTACGGAAAAGACCTTGTGGCGGGCAGTACTACCATCAATAAAGCAGTCTTGGTGGGTTACCTTGATGAACTCATCGCGACAAGCGGCCACGATCTTTTCGAAAATTATCAGGATAACTTCAAGCTTGTTGGCGAATACGGAAAAGAATCAGTCTTTGAAATATCTTACGGCGACACCCCTCCCTGGTGGGACTGGGGCTATGTACGCGGCGGAGAAGGCAACCTCTCGGCACAGATGCAGGGCCCGAGGGTAGCCAACTCTACAAACTGGAACCGCGGCTGGAGCTTCGGAACCGTAAGCCAGAAGCTGGTGGACGACCTGAAAAATGACCCAAGGTATCAATACACGGTGCTTACACAGGAGGAACTGGATGGCGTACTTACCATAGGTTACCAGCACACCGGATATTTTTCCAAAAAATACAGCTCCGATGCCGAGCATTGGGGAAGCAGCGGACAGTTTGAGCTGAACCGTACCTGCAATCACCGCGTTATCCGGTTTTCGGATGTGCTGCTGATGGCTGCAGAGCTGGGCAGTGCCAATGCCCAGCAGTACCTCGACCGCGTAAGGGCAAGGGTAGGTCTTGGCAGCATTCAGGCTACCCCTGATAATATTTACAAAGAAAGAAGGCTGGAGCTTTCGCTCGAAGGCATCCGTTATTTCGACGTATTGCGCAAAGGGCTGGCATATGCCAGTCAAACCCTCTCGTACTCAGGCATCCGCGGTCCGAATTATGTGGGTGAACAGCAACTCTTTGATGTAACGTTCAATGCCGCCACCAAAGGATTTCTTCCTATTCCGCAGACAGAAATGGATCTTTCGGGTGGCGCATTTGTCCAGAATCAGGGCTATTGATCGCCTGATTCCGGTTTAAAAAGCATAAAAATAACCTTGGTTGGTTGGTTTAGTAATGCACGGTGAGGTACCGGGTCGATTGTTCTGAGAAACTCAGTGACCCGCTTGACTTACAACTCTTTGGGAAACCAGCAGCGCTTCATAGTCCCGGTATCCTCATCGTTGTTTATCTGAAAAAACACGAAAACCATGTTTATAGCATGCGTAAAACTATCCGCTGGCAGACTTTTGAACAGCTAAGTAACAGATTTTCCCATAACCGGGATTCTGTGACCGGGCATTGAATTTACCCTTCTCCTCTTTTAAATAAACCATTACGGATGAAAATGAAAATTCTCACCCATTTCACGGTTCTGCTGATGCTGATTGCATCTACGGCATTTTCTCAGGGCACGAAAACGCTTGTCTGGGCCGAAGAGTTTAATTATGAAGGCGCTCCGAACTCTGAATACTGGAGTTACGAAACCGGTGACCATGGGTGGGGCAATAATGAGCTTCAGAATTATACCAACTCCATTGAAAATGCCTTTGTAAAAAACGGACATCTGACCATCAGGGCTATAAAGGCGGATGAAAAATGGACTTCTGCCCGCCTGATAACCAGAAACAAACAGGATTTTCTGTATGGCCGCATTGAAGCCAGCGCCCGCCTTCCCAGGGGCAGGGGAACCTGGCCGGCCATATGGATGATGCCTACTGACAGGGCGTACGGCAACTGGCCTGAATGCGGAGAAATCGATATCATGGAACATGTAGGTTACGACCCCGCGGTGGTACATGGCACGGTGCACACCGGTGCCTACAACCACCTGAAAGACACCCAGCTTGGCAACAGTTTGAATATCAACGGATTTAATGAATCCTTTCATGTGTATGCCATAGAATGGACTCCCGATAAAATTGATTTCTTTATAGACGATCAGAAATATTTCACCTTTGAAAATGACCACAAAGGCGACTTCATGACCTGGCCATTCGACAAACATTTCCATCTCATCCTGAACATCGCCATCGGCGGGGGCTGGGGTGGCCGGAAAGGCATTGATCCTGCGCTGACTGAAGCCACCATGGAAGTGGATTATGTCAGGGCTTACCGTTTCTGAAACATCTACCGGATTTTCCGGCCTGTCTCCCGTTTCACTGATTTATTCCGGCAACCGATGGCCTTCACTGTGCATTCAATGAAAAACATGCGTCATGAATAGACACGTCCTGATTCTCCTGCTGTTGTCGCCGGTTTTCGTTTTGTTTTCCTGTATGAGAGAGATTAAAAATAGTCCTGCCGCTGACGATATTGACATAAAGGTCAAAGAACTGGTAAGTCAGATGACCCTGGAAGAAAAAGCCGGGCAGATGACCCAGGTGACCCTCGACCTGCTTACAGAAGGCAAATCGCCTGAAAAAAGCAATGAACCGCTGGTGCTTGATACTGCCATGCTGAAGGAGGCCTTCGGAAAGTATCAGATCGGATCTGTATTGAATGCCGCCAATAACAGGGCCCGCGACCGGGAAACCTGGAACCGGTTGATCGGCCGGATTCAGGAATACGCCCTCGCGCATTCCCGGCTGAGAATACCTGTAATTTATGGTCTTGACATGATACACGGCGCTTCCTACGTCGCAGAAGCCACCCTGTTTCCACAACAGATCGGCATGGCGGCGACCTGGAATCCCGGGCTGATCAGCAGGGCCGGCGAAATTACCGCTTACGAGTCGAGGGCCGCGGGCTGCCCCTGGACATTCAGTCCTGTAATGGATCTCGGGCTGGATCCCCGGTGGCCGCGTCAGTGGGAAACTTTCGGTGAAGATCCGCTGCTTGCTTCAACCATGGGCAGCGCCCTGATCAGCGGCCTGCAGGGCAACAGCAACGATCCTGGCAATGACCGCCATATCGCCGCCTGCCTCAAGCATTATCTCGGCTATTCGCAACCGGTGAGCGGCAAGGACCGAACCCCCGCGCTGATCCCCATGAATGTGCTCAGGGAGTACCACCTGCCTGCCTTCCGAAAAGGCGTTGAAAGCGGGGCCATGACCGTAATGATTAATTCAGGGGAAATCAATGGCACACCCGTGCATGCCAGCCATGAACTGATCACCGGACTGCTCAAGGAAGAACTGGGATTCAAAGGATTGGTTGTTTCCGACTGGCAGGACATAGAATTCCTTCACACCCGCCACAAAGTGGCAGCAAGCCACAAGGAAGCGGTGAAAATTGCGGTTAACGCAGGCATTGATATGTCGATGGTTCCCTACAGCTTCAGGTTTGCCGATTATGTGGTTGAACTGGCCGGGGAAGGTGAAATTCCCATGTCGCGCATCGATGACGCGGTAAGCCGGATACTGAGGGTTAAATTTCTTCTTGGTCTTTTTGACAGACCAGTTACAAAGCATGCGGATTATCCTGACTTCGCTTCTGAGGACTTTGCATCTGACGCACGCCGCACAGCCCTGGAATCCATCACCCTTTTAAAGAATGAAAGTGAAGTGTTGCCGCTGCCTGCCGATGCAAGCATCCTCGTATGCGGCCCGGCAGCCAATAATATGCGTCCCCTGCTCGGGGGGTGGAGCTACTCCTGGCAGGGCAATCTGGTCAATGAATTTACAGAAGGATATTCCACCATTTATGAGGCCATCAGGGACCTTTCATCAGTTCCCGGCCGGATTGAGCTGTTTGAAGGGGTGGCATATTCCGACACCGGTGAGTTCAGGAACGAAAGAAAGCAGAAGCCGGAGTTGCTGGCCGGTAAGGCTGCCAAAGCCGATTATATTGTGATCTGCGCGGGAGAAAATTCCTACACCGAATTTTCGGGCAATGATACCGGGCTGGATCTTTCTGACAATCAGCAGGAACTGATCCGTATCGCCGCATCCACCGGCAAGCCGGTCATTCTGGTGCTGGTTCAGGGGAGGCCACGCATCATCCGCACAGTCGAACCACTTGCAAAAGCCATCCTGAATGCCTACCTGCCGGGCAATTACGGAGGCGAAGCCCTCGCCCGCATCCTCTTCGGCGAAACAAACCCTTCGGGAAAACTGCCTTATACTTACCCAAAGTATTCCTATAGTCTTGAGCCTTACTACCACAAACACACGGAAGCTTTGAAAATCAAAGGGGTGCCCCGCGAAACCGCAGCCGGGCCGCAGTATCCTTTTGGTTTCGGCCTCAGCTACTCCCGGTTTGTTTACAGGGATCTGAAGCCTGATAAAAATGAATACCATCCCGGAGAAACTGTCAGAATATCCGTGAAACTCCAGAACAATTCCGGCAGAGAAGGTATGGAAACCGTGCAGGTTTTTGTCAGCGACCATTCCGCTTCCCTCACTCCTCCTGTTAAGCGGCTAAGGGCGTTCAGCAAGGTAATGCTGCAGCCCGGCGAAACCCGCACCGTAAATCTGGAATTTCCGGTCAACGATCTTGCCTTTGTAAACCAGAATAACCAACTTATCCTGGAAAAAGGTGATTTTACCCTTTCAGCCGGAGGGCTGTCGCAAACATTTACCGTGGCCGAAACCAGGGTTCTGGAAGGCAAGGCGAAGTAGGGAGATCCGGATTAAAGCCGGAAGGGAACAATGGGCTTTTAAGGGTTACAAACGATCTAAACTATTTCAGGCTGCCGCCCGGTATGTACCTGGCTAAGGCTGAGAACCTTGATTTTAGTAACTCACCCGCCATAAGTTATATGCAATGGTGTAAGTTGATTTTTTATTCATCAATATCTTCAAGAGTCGATTCGTTCGTTTCCTTTCTAATCGAAATCCGTCTAAAAGCCGGTGCGTATCCTTTTTGTCCACCAGGTTTAAAGTACTCCCGAACGAAAACATTTTCTGTCTCATAGTTTTGGGCCACTTCAGGTCCATAATATCTGTTGTCTGATAAGTAAAGTAAATGGTCAACAGAACTATCTTCAGATTGAAAGTTGTCAGCATTTATAATTTCGGTAATTGCATTTTGTTTGTCGCTGTCTGAAATTCATAAAGTAAATGTGTGATAGTAGTTTCCGATTGCAGACATAGTTTCATTATGAGCAAGGACAAACCCGTCTTTCAACTCTGTACCTTCGTATTTTTAAAACTAAAATACAAATTAGCTTTCCGCTAAATTTCATGCACCAAACGCGCTGTCAGTCATTGCTGCCAAAGGGGGTATGCAGCTGCCTGCCTGCCATTTTGTGCATTTGCTTGAGCGTTGGCAATGGCTTGCGGGCAGGTGCTGTTAAGGCCTGTTATATTTTAATGACCTTGATTACTGAGCTATTGGAATCATTAAACATTATTCGTATAAAATACACCCCTCCGGGACTCTTACTAAGATTTATTTCAGCAATATCAGTGATGGAAAAATTTGAACCAGAAATCATACTTCCTGAAGAATTATATATTTCAATAGATTTGATATCACGCCCTTCTATTCTACAAAAACCATCAATCGATGGATTCGGAAATATTTTCACTCTTTTCAGGATTTCTGAATTATCAATACCAACAATTGATTCACAAGGGTTTGGCTCCTCATAATAGATATAATGAAAATCTCTAAAACTATTCTCATCATAATGGCATAAAAGCGTTTCGCCATTATTTCCCCCATTCCAACTTTGATCAGAGTATATTAATCCCGCCAATGAGCCAAGACCTTCAATCCATATTACATTGTCTATGAATGCAAACTCAGGATCATGGAAGTAATAAACTCTCATATTCTCAATATCTGTTTGAAGAAAATTACCCGTTTTATTATACAAATTACCAGTAATACTGTCAAGCACAAGATTGTGCAGAAAGCCACCGTCCATTCGCTGAATAGTAAAAGTGTCACCTAGTTGTAAACTAAAATCATACATGAGGTAATCAATATCATTGGCACGTCTGTAAATCTTCTTTGAATTAGTGTCTTCTCTTACCAGATCTGTATTGAAATGTAAAGGTGTGACTCCAGTTGGGAAAGAAATGATTTTCTTATATGTTGTATCGTTAATAGTAGAATCACCCAAAATCTGAAAGGTTGTATTGTAGCTGATTTCAAACCAACTATAGGTATACCATTCGCAACCCTCTCTCAAAGTTGGGACATATTGTGCATATGAGCTAAAGGAGATGCCTAAAATGCTTAAAATCAGCAGGCTTTGTGTAATTTTCATTTTTTTCATTGTTTAGATTTTAGAGGTTTATAAGAATTGAATTTTACTTTCATTCTCATTTACAGTTTGTTTTTAATAGCCTGTAACAAATGGCCCTAAGCGGCAAACCCGATAGGGTTGCGCTTAGGGCATGGTATGCCCTGTGTTTCATTCATTTGTCATTCTATTTCTTTCCCAATCAGAAATGTCAGCGTTTTCAATCTCTTGAATTCTTTTGTGCTCATAATAACTGTAAGTGCCTACAACGAACAGGATCCAAAAGATTGTACCTAAGATTAACAAAATCATTCTTTGTCTAAATTTAGTTTTATAATTCAAATCCCATAATTCTTTCAATCCACTATTGAAAAACTTGAATAATTCATAAGGTCCAGAAAGGAAGATTTTTATCATTTCAACAATTGTGTACTTTTCAAATTCATTTCGTTCGGATTGCATTTTCCAAGCTTTGTTAAATGCTTTTAGGGTATCCTTCTCAGATTTGTTATCTTCAAATCTTTCCTCTATTTGTTTTTCATCTAATCCAAAAATCAAAAGTTTCTCCAAAGACTCATTTCTTAATTCATCATCTTCAGAAGTCTTGTAAACCGAAATCAACCAATCAACTTCGTCCTTATGAATTTTCGATTTTGTCATTTTTTGCTAATGTTTTATTTTCTAACATTAGGTCATTAACGTAAGTATATTATACATCAATGCGTATATTTTCGACTTATTAACAATCAAAAATTCACGCGTACCTGAACCATTCAAAAACAATGCTAATGTAAGATTTTATTCCAAAACTTCGTCTCAGTACAACGTACTTAACCCGTTATTTCCGTGCATACAACGGCTTGGAGAATCTCTCTCCCGGTTGCGAAATTCCTTTTCCTTCAATCCCCCGAAGATTGCTAACTTTGCATCTCAAATTTTTAACCACATAATATTTCATGGATTTCAGGCTTACGCATACCGATTCCAGTTCAAATGCCCGCGCAGGCCTTATCACTACTGATCATGGCGAAATTGCCACGCCGGTATTTATGCCCGTGGGCACAGCCGGCACCGTGAAAGCCGTGCATATCAGGGATGTGGATGAAGATGTGAAAGCCCGGATTATCTTAGGCAACACCTATCACCTTTACCTCAGGCCGGGATTGGATATTCTGCGCGAAGCCGGGGGATTGCATAAATTCAACGGCTGGAAGAAACCCATACTTACCGACAGCGGCGGCTACCAGGTGTATTCGCTTACCGACCGCCGGAAAATGAAGGAAGAAGGCGTCGTTTTCCAGTCGCACATCGACGGGTCGAAACATATGTTCAGCCCCGAGCGGGTCATGGATATCCAGCGCATCATCGGCGCCGACATCATTATGGCCTTTGACGAATGCACCCCCTACCCCTGCGATTACAACTATGCCCTCAAATCCGTGGAACTCACCCACCGGTGGCTCGACCGCTGCATCGCCCGCTTCAATGAAACCGAAGATCTGTACGGCTACCGCCAGACCCTCTTCCCCATCGTACAGGGCAGCGTTTACAAAGACCTGAGGATAAGGTCGGCCGAGAAAATTGCCTCCTGCAACGCCGGGGGAAACGCCATCGGCGGCCTGGCAGTGGGCGAACCTGTGGAAACCATGTATGAATTTACCGAACTGGTTTGCAGCATATTGCCTTACGACAAGCCGCGCTACCTGATGGGCGTGGGCTCCCCGGTAAATATTCTGGAAGGCATTTCGCAGGGGGTGGATATGTTCGACTGTGTGATGCCGACGCGCAACGGCCGCAACGGTATGATCTTTACCAGCCAGGGCATCATCAACCTGAAAAACGAAAAATGGAAAGCCGACTTTTCACCCCTCGATCCGGAAGGCACATCGTTTGTCGACAGCGCTTACAGCAGGGCGTATGTAAGGCATTTGTTCGTGGCCGGCGAAATCCTGGGGCCTATGATCGCCAGCCAGCACAACATCGCCTTTTACCTCCGGCTGGTTGATGAGGCACGCAGAAAAATAGAGGCAGGAACTTTCAGCAGCTGGAAAGATGAAATGGTAAAACGCCTGGGTCAGCGCATATAATAAAGACAACTGAAGCCCGTTAACAATCCCGGTACCGGCAGAAAAGCATGAAAAAACTTGACCTCTACATCATACGCAAGTTCCTGGGCACATTCTTTTATGCCATTGCTTTACTGGCGGTTATCATCATTATTTTCGACATTTCCGAGAAAATAGATGACTTTCTGGAGCGCAAGCCTCCGCTCGAAGCAATCATCTTCCAGTATTATGCCAATTTCATCCCCTATTTCATCAACCTTTTCAGCGCTCTGTTTACCTTTATAGCCGTTATTTTCTTTACGTCAAAAATGGCGGCCAACACCGAGATTGTTGCCATACTCAACAGCGGGGTCAGTTTCAGGCGTATGCTCAGGCCCTACCTGATCTCCTCGCTGTTCCTTGCCCTGATGTCGTTCGGCCTGACCAATTTTGTGATCCCGGAAACCAGCAAGAACATGCAGGAGTTCCAGAAAAAATACCTGAAAAGCCAGCGCAAGGCGAATATGAACAATATCCATATGCAGATCAGCCCGGGTGTTTTTGCCTATGTCGAAAGCTTTGACATGAAGAATAAGTCGGGATACCGCTTTACGCTTGAAGGATATCACGAAGGAGGCATGGACTACAAGCTCAGCAGTGATTACCTGAGGTGGGACAGCATCACAGGCATGTGGAAAATCGAGAACTGGACCAAAAGACAGATACTGAAAAGCGGGGAGATGATCACCCGCGGACAGCAGTTTGATACCCTGCTGAATTTAAGGCCCGACGATTTTGCCGTGGACGTGGATGATGCCATTTATATGAATTACAGAGAATTACGAGATTTTATCGATGCCGAAAAGATGCGGGGGTCCGGAAACCTGATGAAATTCCAGATTGAAAAGCACAAAAGAATCGCATTCCCTTTTGCGACCATTGTCCTGACCCTGATCGGGGTTTCACTTTCGAGCCGGAAAGTGAGGGGGGGCATAGGCTTCAACCTCGGGGTGGGCATCACCATCTGTTTCGCCTTTATCCTGTTTATGCAGGTAACCACCGTATTTGCCACTTTCGGGAATCTGCCGCCCGTGGTGGCCGTATGGATTCCCAATTTTATCTTCGGCCTGCTGGGCATCTACCTGCTCAGGGTGGCGCCCAAATAGCACGAAAATCAGGATGAACAGCGGTTCAACTGCGTGACAGATTCCCTCAGTATGAAAAACCGTGATCTTATTCCACGATTCTGTGGTAAACAGCATCTTCAGTACCGGCGGATTCAGCGCAATTCCTGCCAGACAAACATCCTGCCGAAATCTTCTCTTTTCACAACGGGCTGACTGTTGAATAATCCGAAAACCGCCGAGCCGCTGCCACTCATGGCGGTATAAAATGCGCCCAGACTCCGGATCTTATCGCGGACCTCCCTGATCACAGGATAAGCTTTCATCACTGCCGGCTCAAAATCATTGACAAGCATTGCATCCCAGGCGTCCGGGCTTTGCACCAACTGATCAGGGGCCGGAAGCGACATTCCGGACGGGGCAATACTGTTGTACGCCCAGGGTGTGGAAACACTGACATCCGGTTTAACCAGCAATAAATGATATCCGTTCAGCGACAGGGGAAAAGGCTGAAGTACCTCACCCCTTCCGGAGGCAACTGAAGTAATGTTTTCGATAAAAAAGGGACAGTCGCTGCCAAGGGCAGCCGCCATCTCGTGCAATTCATTTCCGCAAACCTTAATACTGAACAACCGCCGGGTCAGCTTAAGGGCGAAGGCGGCGTCCGAAGATCCCCCGCCCAGCCCGGCGCCGGCAGGAATCACTTTATGCAGGTGTATTTTCACTTCCGGAAGCCCGTACTTACGCTGCATCATCCTGAAAGCCTTCACGCAGAGGTTTTCTTCAGGTTCACCCTGAATCGCGATTCCTGATGTGGTGAATGCAAATGCGCCGTCAGCGGAGGGAACGATCTCCAGTGCATCTGACAAACCAACGGGAACCATGATGGTTTCAATGTCATGAAATCCATCGGCTCTTTTTCTCAGAATCCTGAGGCCCAGATTAATCTTTGCGTTTGGAAATACAATCATAAGACAACCGTTTCTCCGCGTAAATGCAAATATACGTGCAATCATTGATAAACTGCCGGCCATAGTAAACTTTCACCGGATCCGGCCTCACTTTTCCGTTCACGACCGTAGCCGGAAAATACTTTTTCCAAAAAAGGATCATTCGCATTGAAAGCCCGCGGTGGTTACGGATTAAAAATTAATTTTGTAATGACAAAACAGGCCCAGATGACAATAATCAATTCCGTGATTTCATGGTTCATGAAAAAGCGCATGCATCAGCTCGAACTTTTCATGAAATACCCCCATGATGTCCAGGAAGAATGGTTCAGGCGGTTGATCCTTTCGGCACGGAACACGGAATGGGGAAAAAAATACGGGTACGCCGGCATCGAAAACTATGAGGCTTTTGCCCGGCGTGTTCCATTGAATGAATACGAAGACCTCAAGCCATACATTGACCGCCTCCGGAATGGCGAACAAAATCTTCTCTGGAACTCGGAAGTAAAATGGTTTGCCAAATCATCAGGAACGACCAGCGACAAGAGCAAATTCATACCTGTAAGTCAGGAAGCGCTGGAAGAGTGCCATTTCAAAGGCGGGAAAGACCTGTTATCCATATACTGCAACAACAATCCCGACACACGGATTTTCGCCGGCAAGTTGCTGGGAATGGGCGGCTCCCATTTTCCTGACAATCCTGAGGCGGGGACGATGGTAGGTGATGTTTCGGCAATCCTTATGGAAAACCTGCCCACCTGGATAGAACTGATCCGCACCCCGGAACTTTCCGTTGCGCTGATGAGTGAATGGGAGCAAAAGATTGAAAAGATAGCATCCATTACCAGTAAGGAAGACGTAACAAATATCACGGGTGTCCCTTCGTGGACCCTGGTGCTCCTGAAACGCATATTAGAGATTACAGGTAAACCGGATATCAGGGAAGTGTGGCCCAACCTTGAGTTGTTTATCCATGGAGGCGTCAGTTTTACCCCTTACCGCAGTCAGTTTAAAAAACTGATTCCGGAACCCATGAACTATCTTGAAACCTATAACGCCTCCGAAGGCTTTTTCGGGATACAGGACCGTACCGTTGCCGATGATATGCTGCTGATGCTGGATTATGGCATTTTCTACGAGTTTCTGCCGCTGGATGATGAAGGTACCGGTCAGGGCAAACCGGTTACACTCGGCGATGTGAAACCCGGCATAAACTATGCCATGATCATCAGTACCAATGCAGGTTTGTGGCGGTATAAGATCGGTGACACCGTCACCTTTACCTCTGTCGACCCATACCGCATCAGGATCACCGGCAGAACAAAAAATTACATCAATGCCTTCGGGGAGGAACTGATCATCGACAACGCACTGAAAGCCCTTGACTGCGCCTGTGCAAAAACCGGCGCCATGCTGAATGAATATACTGCTGCTCCGGTTTATTTCGGGGATACGGGCAGCGGGGCGCATGAATGGCTGATTGAGTTCGCCACCCCGCCCGAAGACCTCCAATACTTTGCCGAAGTGCTGGATAACGCGCTGAAATCTTTGAACTCCGATTATGAAGCCAAACGCTATCATAACATGATTCTTGGCAACCCCATTATCAGGGTAATGCCGCAGGGCACCTTTTATCAGTGGCTCAAACTCAGGGACAGGCTCGGGGGACAGTACAAGGTTCCCAGGCTCTCCAACGACCGTAAATATGTGGATGAAATCCTGGGAATGAACCGTCAGGGCTGAAAATTAATCTCAATAAGACACAACACAAAACAAATATAATGCATATAGCCATCGCCGGAAATATCGGTTCAGGGAAAACCACCCTCTGCGGGTTACTCGCCAAGCATTTTGGCTGGCAGGCCCATTTCGAAGATGTTGAAACCAATCCGTATCTCCCCAGTTTCTATGAGGATATGCAGCGCTGGTCGTTCAACCTGCAGGTCTATTTCCTCAACAGCAGGTTCAGGCAGATTATTGAAATCAGGAACAGCGGCAAAACGGTGGTTCAGGACAGGACCATTTATGAAGACGCTTACATCTTCGCCCCCAACCTGCACTCAATGAACCTGATGACAACCCGTGACTTTCAGAATTACTCCTCCCTTTTTGAGTTGATGAGCACCTTTGTAAAGCCGCCTGACCTGCTGATCTATCTGAAGGCAAGTGTACCCACCCTGGTTTCCCAGATTCAGAAACGTGGCAGGGATTATGAGAATTCTATCAGGCTGGATTACCTGAAAAGCCTGAACGACCGCTACGAAGCGTGGATTGGCGGATACAAACTGGGCAAGCTGCTGATCGTTGAGGTGGACAACCTCAATTTTTCGGAAAAACCCGAAGATCTGGCAGTGGTAATCGACAAAATCAACGCCGAAATCCATGGACTTTTCTGATACCGGCCTGACAGCAGTTGGAGTGATACCGGCCAGGTACGCCTCCACCCGTTTTCCGGGCAAACCCCTGGTGATGATCAAAGGCATGAGCATGATTGAGCGGGTTTACCGGCAGGCCTCCCGTTGCACCTTGCTCAGCGCCGTGATCGTGGCCACTGACGATGCCAGGATTGCCGGCCATGTTGCCGGTTTCGGGGGAAGGGTGATCATGACCAGCCCGCACCACCCCAGCGGAACCGACCGCATTGCAGAAACAATGCGAATACTCGCCGGAAACGGTGAACACTATGATATTGCAGTGAATATCCAGGGCGATGAGCCAACCATACGTCCGGAGCAGATAGAAAGTGTGGTAAGCTTATTCAGCAATAGCGAAACCCGGATTGCCACCCTGATCAAGGTTATCAAAAAAACGGAAGACCTGTTCAATCCCAACGTGGTGAAGGTGCTGACCGACAAAAGCGGCAAGGCTTTGCTGTTCAGCCGGTCGCCCATTCCGCATATCAGGCAGCATCCTGATGATGAATGGACATCAGTATTCACATTTTACAGGCATATCGGAATCTATGCCTACCTAACGCAAACGCTTCAGGATATTTCCGGGCTTCCGCCCGCCCCGCCCGAAACCGCTGAATCACTGGAGCAGTTGCGCTGGCTTTGGAACGGATATTCCATTCAGACGAACATTACTGATTTTGAAACCATTGGCATCGACACCCCTGAAGACTTATCAAAACTTACCAACATCGCTTGAAAAAGCGGTTTCAACCCATTATCTTAGCGCTGCGTTTGAAAGGGCATAACCTTTGATCCGCCGGGACCCGGAATTCATTCAGCACAAATTGTTTAACCCGGCCCTTCTGAAACAAAACCGTTGTTATGGATCTTGAAAAGTACATCAGCAGCCTGCTGTTTGAGCACGATTGCGTGATTATCCCCGGTCTTGGAGGGTTTATTGCCAATTACACGCCGGCCACCATCCATCCGGTAACGCACACCTTCATGCCCCCTTCGAGGCAACTTGCTTTCAATGCAAGGTTATGCAACAACGACGGCATCCTGGCCAACGCCATTGCTTCCGGTGAAGAAATCAGCTATGCCGAAGCCAACAGACTGATAGAGTCAGCGGTGAACGGACTATTGGGCATACTGGGCAAAAAAGGCGAAATCGTGTTGGCAGGAATAGGGCGCCTGCACGCCGACCGTGAGAACAACCTGAGTTTTATTCCTGAAAAGGGATCAAACTATCTTGATGATGCATTCGGTCTTGTTGCATTTACTTCCGAGCCTGTTAACCGTGAAGGCCTTCAGGAAAAAATCGGCCGGAGTCTGACCGGTAGCCGCGCTGTGCCTGCCATGCGTAAACTTCCTTCCACGCTCAGGTGGGCTGCCATATTGCTGCCCCTGGCTACCATTTCGATCTGGAGTGCGCTGAATACGGGAGGCTTGTCAGGCCTGAAGAACAACTATGCGTCCCTGATTCCTGCGCAAACCGAATCGCCTGTGCAGGTGAATATCGGAACTACTGAGGTGGAAACCTATACAGCAAGCCCGGCTGAATTCACCCCGGAGCCTGTTGCCGCCCCTGAGCCTGCCGAAGCCGTAAAACCTGACATTTACTTTGTGATTGCCGGGGCTTTCAGTATTCAGGAGAATGCTGAGAAACTGGTCAGCGAACTCAGGGCGGAAGGTTACGATGCTTCCATTGCCGGGCAAAACAGCCGGGGCCTTTACCATGTAAGTGTAGCCGGATTCAGTAACAAAGATCTGGCTATCAGCAAGGTGAACGAAGTCCGCCATGGCAGATTTCCCGAAGCCTGGCTGCTGACACGCAGGTAATCCTCAAAAAATTCTTACACCTGATTCACTGTTTTACTGCAGTTAAGATGCTGTTTGCTATTTTTGCAGGCCATTAATCCCGGACAACTATGGTCCGGCCATAATCATCCCGTCGTTGAGCAAGAGAAAATTAGACCGATTCGCGGAAAACGCCACCTTTCCGCACCTTTTCCAGCCGTCATTTGAGGAACTGGTCCGGGGTTTCGATCAGAAAGGCAAGTGGCACGGTTTTTTCGGAAATGAAAACCCCATCATCCTGGAACTCGGATGCGGCAAAGGGGAATACACCGTTACCCTTGCAGAAAAATATCCGGAAAACAATTATATCGGCGTTGATATCAAAGGGGCCAGAATATGGCGGGGCGCCAGGACGTCATTCGAAAACGGTTACCCCAATGTGGCATTTCTGCGCATGCGCATCGATATGATACTTAACGCCTTTGCCCCGGGAGAGGTGAACGGGATATGGATTACCTTTCCCGATCCGCAGCCTGCCAAAGCCAGGAAACGGCTGACTTCTCCCATGTTCCTGAACCGGTATAAAACCCTGCTGAAACCCGGCAGCATCATTCACCTGAAAACCGATAACCCTGCGTTTTTTGAATATACCCTGGGAACCATTGCCGCGGAGGGCCATGAACTGTTGATGCACACATTTGACCTGTATAACAGCGGATTAAATGAAGATGTAATGCTTACCCAGACCCATTACGAAAAGATATTTCTTGCGCAGGGAATTCCTATCAAGTACCTGAGATTCAAATTAACATGAAACCGGTAAAAACTGACAATCAGGCTTCATTCTTTGAAAACGTCTATGAGGTCGTAAAACTGATCCCTTACGGCAGGGTTACCTCATACGGGGCCATCGCTGCGTTTTTGGGCAGCAGGGGCTCTGCACGCATGGTAGGATGGGCGATGAATGCTTCCCACCATTCACCGGAACCGGTTCCTGCACACCGGGTGGTTAACCGCAACGGCTTACTTACCGGAAAACATCATTTCGGTAATCCTGATCTGATGCGGCAACTTCTTGAACAGGAAGGCGCGGTGGTAGAAGAGGATAAAATATTGAATTTTAAAGAATTATTCTGGGACCCTTCCCGGGAAACGGGATTTTAATCCACCACCTTCCTCATTTCACGGGCAATATCACCCCAACCCTTTATTTGAAGTACCGCATCACATGATTTCAGAAAATCATCCAGCATTCTGCTGCCAATCAGGAATGTGACCCCTGCCGCCGGTTCGCGCTCCGTGCGCACATATACAGGCCCGGTGTACGGCAGGGAAGTATTGTATGAGGCATCATGGATCTCTTTTTCGGGTTGCAGCACGTAACTGCTTCTGGCGGCCACAGAACGCCCGATACCGGCCAGCCGGAATCCGTTTACACGCCGATCATAAACAAAGGCAGGAGCCCCGCTGTAACCTTCACTAAAAGGCGCATCGGTCATCAGCAAACCGTCTGATGCGCCGGGATTACTGATCAAGCCGGAAGTCATCATAAACCTTCCCGAAGGATAACCGGTCAGCCATACCCTGTCGCCCCACGATAGTTTGCCGCCTTCCGACAAGGGAGTCACCACACGAATGGCTCCGGTTGTTAGCGGAATTTCGAGCAGGGCCAGATCATTGGCGGGATCAGCGGCAAGGATCTCTGCCCTGCAATGCAGATTGTTGCCGCTGACCTGAATTACCTGACTTGTCTTTACCGACAGGCCCAGCAGGTAGCGTTGGCCCGAAGCATTGGCATAGTCATCATAAGTAAAAACCGTATCAGGGAAATCAATGGTGTGCGCGCAGGTAAGCAACAGGGCTTTGCCGTCATTACCCTTAATGGCAAACCCGCTCCCGCTGTATGAATCGTTGTGAACAAGCCGGGCCTTGACAACCGAGAAATCTATATCCCTGTCTGTAAGGTCATTCAGTGTAAGGCCGCTTCCCTGTTCAAAAATCTGCGATTCATAAGTGACATAGGTTACAATCCTGTAAACCCGGAGCGTGAGGCTTTCATACTGACGCTGCATTGAATAATTCTCAAATACAGAGGCCTGCCCTGTTTCACCGTTACTATGCTGAACCGGCGAGATGACCCGGCATCCGCAAAGCATAAGTGTGCTACATAAAACATAAATCAACCGGTATCGCATAGCTGATTATCGAAAAATGACCCGCCGTAGCCAATCCTTAACATCTGCAAAGCAATGCAAATGCACCGCGATTGCATAGTGCTTCACAACCTTACGACCTTACGGTAAGCAATCCGGCCCCCGGCCGCAATTTTTAAAATATATACGCCTGAATTGAGACCGTTCAGGTTTATCCGAGCACCGGTTCCGCTGATATGCTCCGAAAGGATGATATTTCCCCTGATGTCGAAAAGCTCAGCCTGTATCAACCCGGAGTTGTCTCCCGGCTCAACGATCAGAAAATCTTTCGCAGGAACCGGGTAAACAATCATTTTCTCCGCCAATGGCTTTGTATCAGCAGCCAGGGGCTGTCCATCCCATCCGGCCATGCGGGCAAGCATCCACCAGAGCGCTTTAGCGAGCCTGACGGCCCCCCTTTCACCGATATGATCACCGTCTTCAACATAACCTCCATTCATATCAATCAGGTTATCAGCATGAATGGCCTGATAAGGTTGCGTAATACCACTAAAATCGGTCCAGGAAACCACCCTTCTTTCCCCTGCATCGTTCCAGCAGAGAATGTCGGCATAATCAAAAAGGATGCGCCCCTCATCAGCCCTGACAAAACTCCGGATATACTCATGTTTGATAAACCGCTGGTATCCGTTTTCACCAAGATTCTCATTAGCATCCACCGGGCCGGTGGTGTAAAAGACTTTTGTCGGGTAACCGTTGGCGATGCAATGGGCATTGTAACCATCAGTAGCATTCAGATAAGTATCCATGCACACCGAGTTTTCAGTGAGGACGAAATCCCCTGCATCCAATCCCCAGCGCTTGCTTCCTTCCGGCCCTCCGGATGAACGCCCGGCCCATCTTACCTGGTACACCGGGTCGGGGGTTCCGGCCGGCCAGTTGTTGCTGGTCATGTCCCAGCACCAGCCGAAGCCCATGGCCGCAATGGTCAGGTTATTGGTATTGCAATAGGTCAGGTGGGCCCGGGTGCGGCTCAGGGCTGTTGCATTGGTAAACCAATCCTCCTCCCCGTAACTGTATATCCACCCGCTGCTGTTGTTCAGGTCGCCCCAGGTGGCGCTGCTCAGGCGCATGTGTGCATTGGTATACCCTTCCGGTACACCGGATTCCCTGATATTGACCTGGAACCGCGGATCCAGCTCTTCGAGCAGACGGCAGCCGATTCTGTAACCCTTTGAGTGAGACTCCCCGGCAACAATCACCCACATCTCCTTCACCTTATCGATATATTGTTGCGGGATCTGTGCATACTTATCAACCACCGTATGATCGGCAATGATTTGCGCCTGTATCCATTCAACCCTGCATATCATCAACAGCACAAATAAAATACCTTTACCTGTCAGCAACTTCTTCATCCGCAATAAATTTACTGTTCTGTTTTTATGATTATTACAAAGATAAGTCAAAACCCCATTTATTCCCAGCTGTCAAAAGGCTTTTTGGAAAAACTGCAAATTCCGGCGCATTTCCAAAAAACCCTTATCTTTACCGAATCTAAATTAATACAAACGCTACTGCCATGGCTTTTTCTAAAGAAGACGTTATCAATGCTTTACGAACCGTTAATGATCCAGACCTGAAGCGCGATCTGGTGACACTGAACATGATTGAGGATGTACAGGTGGAGGGCAACAAGGTTTCTTTCAAGGTCGTACTGACCACCCCTGCCTGTCCGCTTAAGGATAAAATCAAAAAAGACTGCATTGCCGCCATTCAACAGCTTGTTGATCCCTGGGCAGAAGTTAATGTGGAGATGACTTCGAGGGTAACCACCCGCCGGGCCGACAAACAGCCGCTGCTGCAGGGTGTAAAAAATATAATTGCGGTAGCCTCAGGTAAAGGGGGCGTGGGTAAATCGACCGTAGCCGCCAACCTGGCCGTGGCACTCGGACGCACAGGCGCCAGTGTGGGACTCATTGACGCCGATATCTACGGGCCCTCCGTTCCCCTGATGTTCAACGAGATGAATACCAAACCGGCTGCCGTTGAGAAAAACGGGAAAGCATACGTTGTTCCGGTTCGCAAGTATGGGATAGATATCCTGTCGATCGGCTTTTTTGTGGATCCGGCCAAAGCCCTTGTATGGCGCGGGCCCATGGCCAGCAATGCGCTGACCCAGCTTTTCAGCGAAGCCGACTGGGGTGAACTGGATTACCTGGTGATTGATATGCCCCCCGGAACCGGTGACATTCACCTGACCATTGTGCAGCAGCTGCCTGTAACCGGCGTATGCATCGTTACCACGCCACAGGAAGTGGCCCTGGCAGATGCCCGGAAAGCCATCGGCATGTTTACCCAGGAAAGCATCAACGTTCCCATCCTCGGCCTGATTGAAAATATGGCCTGGTTTACCCCGGCTGAACTGCCCGAAAACAAATATTTCATCTTCGGGAAGGAAGGTGGCAAACGCCTGGCTGAAGAGCACAATATTCCGTTGCTCGGACAGATTCCGCTGGTACAGGGCATCTGCGAATCGGGCGACAAGGGCAGTCCCATCGCGCTGGATTTCAGTTCACCGGTATCTGAAGCTTTTATCAAACTGGCCGAAAACACTGCCCAGCAGATAGCCATACGCAATGCCACCCTGGCACCGACCAAAATTGTTGAAATCACCAAGTAACTTATCAAACTTTTACCTTAAATCACAAAAAAATGTCAAACCACGAAGAACTGGCTATAAAAGTCAAAAACATCATTGAGCAGATCAGGCCTTATCTGCAGGCCGACGGCGGTGATATCAGCTTTGTTGAACTTACCGAAGACAAGGTGGTTAATGTTGAATTGCAGGGCGCCTGCGGTTCCTGCCCGTTCAGCCGCATGACCCTTAAAAACGGCGTGGAAGAAGCCGTGAGAAAAGCCCTGCCCGAAATCAAATCGGTGGAAGCGTTGAATATGTAATCCATTTTTTTTCAGCCCTTTGCACAACTGTTTTTTAACATCCTGTTCCGTTAAAAAGCGTTTGCTATCAAAGTGAATACAACCTGAATCATTCAGCCCCAAAGAAATTAAATAATAGCTTTGGGGCTATTTCTTTTCCCGGCAAAATGCGCTGCCTGAAATTTTGAACCCCTGATATTCAAATCCGGCATTTATCATTGCCAACGGAAGATATCCCTGCGTTTCAAAATTTATTCAGCACAGGAAGAAAATTGATTATTTATTATTATTCAGCCAGTTATTTCAATCCATTACATGTGTTAGAGTGCAGTTTTATAAATCCGTAACGGGTATAGCATGTGCTTAAAAAATTATGCTGTGAAGTAGTCAATTCTTTGGGATTTCATTCCAAAAACTATCTCATTTTACAAAGTTTTGGGATTTCATTCCAAAAAGTATCCATCCTTACAAAGTAATGGGATACTATTCCAATAAACCTGGTAGAATTTCAGCGGTTGTAATTCCGAAAGGCCACAAAGTATCAATTAATAAGGCCTTTTTGATCTTGTTGTATTTATATGATAAAACCGAATCCTTAACCATTTTCGTTTCAAAACGAGAAAAGCCATGTTTGCATAAATTACCCTGTGTATTTCCCCACTATCGGCATTCTCCGGCCCATGCCGAAAGCCTTGGGCGAGACGCGCAGGATGGGCGGGGTCTGATACCGTTTCCACTCATTTGAATTCACCATCTTCAGCACACGGGCAACCAGCGGCGGGGCGAATCCCATCTCCTCCAGCTCTCTTTTTCCCCTGCGTTTTTCAATATATTGAAACAGCAGTTGATCGAGTACATCATACTCGGGCAGTGAGTCGCTGTCTTTCTGTCCGGGACGCAGTTCAGCCGAGGGCGGTTTTACGATTGAGTTCAGCGGAATAATTTCCGAGGTCCGGTTTATATAGTGTGCCAGGCGGTAAACATCGGATTTGTAAACATCGCCGAGCACCGAAAGACCGCCGCACATATCGCCGTACAGCGTGCCATAGCCCACGGCAGCTTCACTCTTATTGCTGGTATTCAGCAAAATGTAGCCGAATTTGTTTGCCATCGCCATCAGGATTACTGCCCTTATGCGCGCCTGCATGTTTTCTTCGGTTAAGCCGAATGGCAAATCCCTGAAAAATGGCTGCATGGTATTTTCAAGTGCGTGGAAAGCGTCTGAAATCGGGATAACCTCATAGGGACAGCCCAGGTTAACCGCCAGGGTTTTTGCATCTTCAACGGAATGATCCGATGAAAATTCTGAAGGCAACAGGATGCCATGCACGTTTTGCGGGCCAAGCGCTCCGGCTGCCAGGGCAAGGGTGACCGCAGAATCAATACCGCCGGAAAGACCGAGTATCGCCTTGCTAAATCCCATTTTACCGAAATAATCGCGGATGCCAAGCACCAGGGCATCATGAATAAGTGCAATATCGCGTACTTCATCGTCAACAGACACTTCAGGCGCGGCTGTTACATTGTACCAGGAGTCGCCGGTTTCGATGATCTGCACGCCTTCACTAAAAAAAGGCAGGGTTTCCCGGATATTTCCGCCGCAGTCGCAGGCCATGGACCCTCCGTCGAAAATAAGTTCAGTCTGAGCCCCGGTATGATTGACATAGATTACAGGCAAATTATATTTCAACGCATTATCCCTGAGCACCTGCCTGCGTGCAAGTGACTGGTTATAATGAAAGGGCGAAGCGGCAATATTGATGATCAGTTCGGGATTCATCGCGATTGCGTCATCCAGCGGAAACCTCCGGTAAAGGGGAATATCGCCTGTATTCCAGATATCCTCGCAGATGGTTACGGCCAGGCGGGTCCCGTTTACTTCAACCACTCCGGACCCGGTTGCCGGTTCAAAATATCGGTATTCATCAAACACATCATAATTGGGCAGCAGGCTTTTATGCACCAGCTGTTTTACCTGCCCGTCGGCAAGCACCCAGGCCGAATTAAACAGGGGTTTTCCCTTGCCTGTGAGGTTGCGCGAAGGTCCGCCGACAATCGCCGCAATGCCACGGCATTCTGCAGCAATCTGCTGCATACATTCTTCTGATCGGCTGATAAAGTCGTCGAATTCAAGATAGTCGCGCCCGGGATAACCGGTAACGGCCAATTCGGCAAAAACCGCCAGTCCGGCGCCCTCCCGGGCAGCCAGCCGGATCTGCTCAATAATTTTCCGGGTGTTGCCTTCAAAATCGCCTATGACATAATTCAGCTGAACCAATGCAATTTTCATAAATCATCCGGATTAGATGAGGCGAAATTACACAATTCTGAAGTGAAAAACAGACTATCCCGTCCGAACAGCAACTATTTACCTTAAAACCGCACTTTGTGGCAAAAAAGCACAGTTGCCGCCAAGGGGCCTGTTTCCACCAGCTAAAAAACAGAATGACAGCCGTTATGAGTAATCAAAACAGCTGAATCGGGTACTTTCAGAAGATAATCCCGAAAGTAATTTCAAAAGCATTGGGGACAGCCATGTGTTCAACGGTGTTGTCAACAGCGTTTTTGCCTTTCAGCACATCGCTCAGCCCGTTCACGAAATTAATTCCCGCAACCAGCGAGGTGGAATTGTCGATGGGATACTCGATGCCGGCCCCGATGACCATGGAAATCCTGAAAAGGTTGGTTTGTGAATCAATTGTACGCCAGTCTCTCTTAACCGTTGCCGGAGGCGTCACTGATCTGAAACTGTCTTTTGCCTTTGAGCCTATCCTGACCCCGGGCTGCAGACCGATTTGTCCGAAAAAGCGAAAACTCCCGATATCATTGGTTTTCATTTTTATCAGCATGGGAATATCAATATACTTAAGCCGGTACTGCCGGTTCAGCACCCCGATGTTGAAGGATTCGATGTCAGGATATGAGATTTTTGCATTGTGGAAATTAACATTAAACCCTGATGAAAAAGCATAATTCTCAGCAAAGTAAAAATCGGTGATCAGTCCCCAGGCGATGCCGGGAACTGCGCCTTCGGAGGAGTAATTCTCTGCGTCGGTGCGCAGCCATCCGATATTCGGGGCAACTTTTACACCCAGGGCGATGGACTTGTACTGAGCGAAAGCAGCAGGAGCGGAAACCAATAAAAACATCAATGCGATGAGCAGCGCTCTTTGTATCATTTTCATAACCGGAAAATTTAAGTATCTTCGCAAAAATACAAACCTTTTGCCACAATAAATAAGAGGAATGGCAAGTTTATTGTATTTGACAAATTAAACTGATCATTTGTTTATTCAGACAACCTTAACAAACAAGCCATGAAAAATTATCTGATCGCAATACTTGTCCTTTTCACCTTCTCTGCAACTGCCCAGGTTCCGTATTTCACCATCGGGCCCAAGGCCGGTGCTTCATTCTCCAAATTCAGCGCTGATGAGGACCAGATAAAAGAAGAAATGAAAAGCTCCCTTCATTTCGGCGCGTTCGCCAGAATAGGCGACAAGGTTTACCTACAGCCGGAACTGCTTTTTATGAACCGCAAAGGTGATCTTTCTCAGACTGCGGTTGCCGGCAGCACGAAATCGCTGCACATCAAAACGCTGGATATCCCCGTGTTGCTGGGTGGCAAACTGATTGATACAGATCTTTTCAATGTCAGGGTTATGGCAGGACCTGTGGCTTCCCTTGCTTTGAACAAGGATATTAACAGTGAAAACTGGGACAACACCATCACAGGCAAGGACATCCGCGCGGCCAATTGGGGCGTTCAGACCGGAGCCGGGGTGGATCTGCAGATGTTCACCCTGGATCTGAGATATGAATTCGGAATATCGGATTATTCCAAAGACGAAGGTCTTACATTGAAAAACAATATGTTCACCGTAAGTCTTGGCTGGAAGATACTTTAGGCTGCCATTTTTACGTTTTAAGACCCCTGCCCTTCCCATGTCAGGGGTTTTTTGTTATTTTGTGCCGGATAAGCACCAATCTTCGAGGTATTATGAATTGCAGACCCGTAACCCTGATTTTCCCTGTCCTTCTTCTGTTTGCGGCCTGTACCGGCGATAACACGGGAAGAAAAGTATCGTCAAGTGACCCGGATTCGTCATCATTTTCGCCTGTTGACGAGGGATTCAGGATCAGACGGTACGAACAGGTATTGTTCGGCCAGGGGGAAGCCGGTTTAGAAAAAAGGCTCAGGGCCGTTGCGCCTGCTTATGCTGTCTTTCTGGGAACCGGAGAAATCGGCGATGAAGAGGTTAATCAGTTGAGATTGTTTATAAGTGATCCGCAAAACAAGGCTTCCTATGAGTCGGTTATGCAGCAGTATCCTGACCTGGGATGGCTTGAAAAAGAACTTGAACGGGCCTTCAGCATTTACGAAAAGGAAATCCCCGGTGGCAGAAAACCGCTTACTTATTCCTATGTTTCGGGATATGATTTTCATTTACCCGTCAAATATGCCGATTCAGTGCTGATCATTGCCCTTGACATGTATCTGGGCCAGGACCATGAAATGTACAAGAAACTGGGTATTCCGCTCTATATATCCCGGCGGTATACCCGCGACCATATCCTGCCGGATGTGATGAAAGAAGCAGGGATGCTGCTGATCCCTGAAAAAAGAAGCGCCTATACCCTGCTCGATGCGATGATAGAACAAGGAAAAACGCTCTATTTTGCCGATGTAACAGCCGGAAATACGGCAGACCGGTTTAAAATCGGTTTCAGCGCAGCACAATTGGACTGGTGTGTCAGGAATGAGAGAAATCTCTGGCAGTTTATCATTGAAAATGAGTTGTTGTATAAAACTGATTCCAGGTCCATGAGCATGTTTATGGTTGACGGTCCGTTTACTTCCTCCTTCTCGCAGGAATCCCCTGCCCGCACCGGGGCCTGGCTGGGCTGGCAGATTGTGAAAGCCTATATGAAAAAGAATAATGTAAGCCTGAAACAACTACTCGACAATGTCGATTCTCAGGAAATACTGGAGAAATCAGGCTATAAGCCCGGAAAAGGGTGATCATAACTTCATATCCCTGAGTTGCATACGCAGATGGGCCTTGCGCAGCACCTCCAGTTTTTCTTCTTTAGAGAGGATGGACCAATTGGCTATTTCATCCAGATTGCGGAAACAACCAACGCACATGCCCTCCTCGTCAAGCCGGCAAACCCGCTTGCATGGAGATTTTGGTTCAGGGATTACTTTTTCCGGTTCCACTTATTGTTGTTTTTATCATTCTATAAACCTGTGAAATTTCCATTTGTTCACAATGAATTAATATGGGTACCGTTGTACTGACCGCAGGAATTCTTCAAATGATTTGAAGGACATGTTAAATGGACCGGAAATTTTTCCTATTTTTGTACAATATTTTAACATGCTAATATTCAATTGATTAAATAATCGTTTCAGGTTTAATAAATTTACGGAAACGGTAAAGCGGCTCAGTTCCGTTTCATTTGTGATAAATTCTGATAATATGCTAGTAAAAACTTTCGGCAGTTCAATCATAGGCATCAATGCCATCACCATAACGGTTGAGGTGAACATGGACAACGGGATACAGTTTTTCCTGGTTGGCCTGCCCGACAGCGCCGTTAAAGAAAGCCACCAGCGTATTGAAGCCGCACTGAGAAACAACGGGTATAAAATTCCCGGAAAAAAAATAGTGATCAATATGGCGCCGGCCGACATCCGCAAAGAGGGATCGGCCTACGACCTTACCATTGCCATTGGGATACTGGCCGCGTCGGAGCAGATAAACCCGGCTACCGTAGGCGAATATGTAATTATGGGTGAATTGTCGCTCGACGGCGGATTGCAGCCCATAAAAGGGGCGCTGCCCATCGCCATTGAAGCACGCAAACAGGGTTTCAAAGGCTTTATCCTTCCGAAACAGAATGCACGGGAAGCGGCCATCGTGAGCGAACTTGAAGTTTACGGGGCAGAGAACATCCTTGATGTTATCAGGTTTTTCAACGGAGATGCAAGCCTTGAAAGGGAGATTGTAAACACCCGTGAAGAGTTTTACGCCCAGCTGAACGAATATGAATTTGACTTCTCGGATGTAAAAGGTCAGGAGAACATCAAGCGTGCGCTTGAAATTGCCGCTGCCGGAGGTCATAACGTGATCCTGATTGGTCCGCCGGGCTCGGGCAAAACCATGCTGGCCAAGCGGTTGCCCTCCATACTGCCTCCGCTCAACCTGCATGAAGCATTGGAAACCACCAAGATACATTCCGTTGCCGGAAGAATGAACCGCCATGCCTCCCTGATTTCGGTAAGGCCATTCCGCAGTCCGCACCACACCATCTCCGATGTAGCTCTCGTCGGGGGCGGGTCGAACCCCCAACCGGGAGAAATTTCGCTTGCCCACAACGGAGTTCTGTTTCTTGACGAATTGCCGGAGTTCAAGAGGACGGTCCTCGAAGTGCTGCGGCAGCCGCTTGAAGACCGGCTTGTAACGGTATCGAGGGCGAGACTCACCGTGGAATATCCCGCAAGCTTTATGCTGGTTGCCGCCATGAACCCCTGCCCCTGCGGCTTCTACAATCATCCCGACAAGGAGTGCGTTTGCGCGCCCGGGGTTGTGCAGAAATACCTGAACAAAATATCCGGCCCCCTGCTCGACCGCATTGATATACAGGTGGAAGTCGTACCTGTGCCTTTCCGCGAACTTTCGGATGTAAGGATTTCTGAAAAAAGCGATACCATCAGGGAAAGGGTGGTAAAAGCCCGGCAGATACAGGAAGAAAGATATAAAGAGCACAAAGGCATTCATGCCAATGCCCAGATGAGCAGTAAAATGCTGAGGACCATCTGCAGGATAGATGAAACCGGGCACACCCTGCTCAAAAATGCCATGGAAAAGCTGAGCCTCTCGGCGCGGGCATACGACCGCATTCTGAAGGTGGCCCGTACCATCGCCGATCTTGACAACAGCCATGACATCCGGCCCGACCACCTGGCCGAAGCCATACACTACCGCAGCCTCGACAGGGAAACCTGGGGCCTTTAGCTGACTAAACCAACCTCACTGAAAACATGCTGAACAAAACAAGGATACTTTTCAGATTTCTGACTTACAGGCTGAAAGCCAAATCAAAACATGCAATTCACTCTCCCTTTGTTTATGATTTTATCTGCAATGTGCTGGAAGATAAAACTGTTTATCCTGAATATAAAACAGTTGAGCAACAGGTAATCCGGCTGAAGCGGAATCCCAACAGCATTGAGACCGTGGATTTCGGCGCCCGGAGGGGAAGGACAGGTTATACAACAAAACTGAGGAGGGTAAAGGAAATCGCTGCAACCACCGGTATCCCCCGGAAATATGGCCGGCTGCTGTTCCGCACCGTCAAGTACTTCAATCCGGAAACCATGCTTGAACTGGGCACATCGGCCGGCATCAGCACGATGTATCAGGCCATTGCCGCACCCTCTGCAGGGTTTAAAACGATAGAAGGGTGCGCATCCACTGCCGCCCTTGCCCAGGAGAGCCTGAATTCGGCCGGGTGCAGCAATGTATCGCTGGTAATGGGAAATTTCGACAAAGTATTGCCCGAAACCCTCGGATCGCTCAACAGGGTTGATTACGCCTTTATCGACGGGAATCATACCTACGAAGCCACCGTGAATTATTTTGGTGAAATAGCAAGCAAATCCGGAAACGACACCCTGTTGATTTTTCATGATATCCACTGGTCGGCAGAGATGGAAAAAGCCTGGGAGGAAATCATCAAACACCCGCGTGTAACGGTCACTATTGACCTGTTTGACATGGGACTGGTATTTTTCCGCAGGGAACTGAGCCGCCAACACTTCGTGATCAGATACTGAAAACGGGATATATAACTATTAATCAGCTTAATGGCCAGGGCAGAAAACCGGCGGGTACAGGGTGAAAATTTTATAAACCCTGCTTTTACAATTATTCCTAACTTTGTTCGTTGTGAAGTAAATCAGGATCATGAACCAGGAAGTTATACGGCTTGACGGGATCACCCGTTTTTTTAAAGTAGGGACCGAGGTGGTACGCGCCCTCAGGGGCGTGTCACTCACCATTAAAAGAAATGAGTTTGTCGCGCTTATGGGGCCTTCAGGATCGGGTAAATCCACCCTGATGAACCTTCTGGGCTGCCTCGATACCCCGACATCCGGGGGTTACTGGCTCAATGGCAAGGATGTCAGCAAGCTGGAGGACAATGAACTGGCAGAGATCAGAAACAAAGAGATCGGGTTTGTTTTTCAGACATTCAATCTGCTGCCCAGGCTTACCGCGCTTGAGAATGTGGCATTGCCGATGATCTATGCCGGCTCACCCAAGCCGGAGCGAACCGAACGGGCCATGCAGGTGCTTGAAGATGTTAAGCTTACCGACCGCGTCAAGCACAAACCCAACGAACTATCCGGGGGGCAGCGGCAGCGTGTGGCGATTGCCCGGGCGCTGGTGAACAAACCCTCCATCATCCTGGCCGACGAGCCCACCGGCAACCTTGATTCTGTGACTTCGGTTGAAATCATGGGACTGATTGAAGATATCCACAGATCCGGGAATACCATTATCCTGGTCACCCACGAAGAGGACATTGCCCGCCATGCCCACCGGATCATCAGGCTTTCTGACGGACTGGTCGCCTCCGACGAACTCAATTCCAACATCCGGACCATGGATTTCTACAAGCAGAAAATTACTGCCGGGTGAACAATTAGTAAATCAACCTGTTTAAGATTTTCTAATTAACATTAAACATTCGATGGATTGCGACTGGAAAATATATACCAGAACCGGCGATAAGGGACAGACATCACTGATCGGAGGCACCAGGGTACCCAAGTATCATGAACGTATTGAAGCTTATGGTACACTTGATGAACTCAATTCCTACCTCGGACTGATCCGCGATCATGGGATAGATGCCCGCCCTCATGAACTCCTGCTTGAAATACAGGACCGGATTTTTACCGCGGAATCATTATTGGCCGCCGACCCGGCCAAAGACCTCAGGGCGCTTCCGAAGCTGTTTGAAGAGGATATTCTTCTGTTGGAAAACGAGATTGACAGAATGAATGAATCCCTGCCGCCACTTAACTCGTTCATTCTGCCCGGCGGTCACCCCATTGTTTCTCATTGTCACATTGCCCGTTGCATCTGCCGCAGGGCAGAACGCCTTACTATAAAAGTGGTGGAAAACGAACCCTCGACATTACAGGGAGAAATGGTAATCAGGTACCTCAACCGTTTGTCAGATTTCCTGTTTGTAATGGCCCGCTGGTTTTCCAAAACACTTAATGCCATTGAAACGCCCTGGAAAGCAAGAACTTAAAAAAATAAAGAAGTAAACATGAACCAATTGTTTATTTGAAATGTTTTTGACTTGCTTTTGATTATAATTGGAGTATTTTTGCAAAAAATTAAACCCGTTAACTTCTGTAAGAATGTACTGGACTTTAGAATTAGCCTCTAAACTGGAAGATGCTCCCTGGCCGGCTACCAAAGAGGAACTGATTGACTTTTGCATCAGGTCAGGAGCACCAATGGAAGTTATTGAAAATCTTCAGGAAATCGAAGATGAGGGAGAAGTTTACGACAGCATCGAGGACTTGTGGCCCGATTATCCTTCCAAGGAAGATTTCTTCTTTCATGAAGACGAATACTAAAACACAACAGCCGCTGACAAAATGTCGCGGTTTTTTTTTGCAATTTAATCCCTCTCTTTTGCGGCTTTGATGCATCGTCTGTAAAATTCATCCGCATTTTTACAGGAAATTAGGCTAAATTTGCAATTGCTTATAAACCCCGGCACATTTTTGGTATTTCCTCTGCGCCGGACAGGCACAAACCGAACTTACATCAAAGGCAATTTCATTGCATAATTACATCAGACATGCTTTCATTTATTAAGAAATTCCTCGGCACAAAATCCGAAAAAGACATCCGGGAAATCACCCCTATCCTCAATAAGATAAAGGAAATATACCCCGAAACAGAAAAACTCAGCAACGATGCACTCCGTGCCAGAACCGACGGTTTCAGAAAACGCATTGCAGAGGCCGTCTCCGGAAAGGAACAGCAGATAGCCGGTATCCGTGAAAAGATAGAAGCCGGACCTGAGATGGATATGGACGAAAAGGAGCGGTTGTATGAAGAAATTGATCAGCTGGAAAAAGAAGCATATCAGATCACGCAGGAGGTTTTGAACGAAATTCTTCCCGAAGCATTCGCGGTAATGAAAGAAACAGCACGGCGGTTCAAGGAAAACGAAGTGATTGAGGTTACCGCCACACAAAATGACCGTGACCTGGCTGCCACCAAAGCACATATTGAGATTGCCGGCGACAAGGCATATTACCACAACCGCTGGACTGCCGGCGGCAACCTGCTTACCTGGGATATGGTACATTATGATGTTCAGCTGATCGGCGGTATCGTTCTGCACCAGGGGAAAATCTCCGAAATGGCCACGGGAGAAGGAAAAACGCTGGTAGCCACCCTGCCGGTTTACCTGAACGCATTGCCGGGGAAAGGGGTTCATATAGTAACCGTGAATGACTACCTGGCCAAACGTGACTCGGAATGGATGGGAGTACTATATGAATTCCACGGACTTAAAGTGGACACCATCGACAAGCATGAGCCCAACTCGGAAGCCCGCCGCAACGCTTACCTTGCCGATATTACTTTCGGCACCAACAACGAATTCGGATTCGACTACCTGCGCGACAACATGACCCGTAATCCCGAGGAAATGGTGCAACGCCCGCATAATTATGCCATTGTGGATGAGGTTGACTCCGTATTGATTGACGATGCACGTACCCCCCTGATCATTTCGGGGCCTACCCCAAGGGGCGACAATCAGGAATTTGAGCAGCTTAAACCTGAAATCAAGAAACTTTATGAAGCGCAGCGCAATCTGGTAACCAAACTGCTTGCCGAAGCCAAATCGCTGCTTACCGATGGTGCAAGTCCCGATAATGAGAAAAAGGGCGGGGAACAGTTGTTCAGGTCCTATCGCGGACTGCCTAAAAACAAAGCGCTGATCAAGTTTTTAAGCGAACCCGGTATGCGTGCCCTGATGCAGAAAACAGAAAACTTCTACATGCAGGAGCAATCTAAAAACATGCACATCATCGATGATGAACTTTTCTTTGTGATTGACGAAAAGAACAACACCGTTGAACTTACCGAAAAGGGTATTGACCTGATTACCGCTTCTTATCAGGATCCGAAGTTCTATATGCTGCCTGATATCGGCGCCGAAATTGCCGAGTTGGAAAAATCTGGCCTTAAGGAAGATGAGAAGCTTGAGAAGAAAAACGAACTTATGCGCGACTATTCGGTGAAATCGGAGCGCGTTCACACCGTAAATCAGCTGCTGAAAGCCTATACCCTTTTCGAAAAGGATGTCGAATATGTGGTGATGGACAACAAAATCAAGATTGTTGACGAGCAGACAGGACGTATCCTCGAGGGACGCCGTTACAGTGACGGCTTGCACCAGGCCATCGAAGCCAAAGAGAGTGTAAAGGTGGAAGCCGCCACCCAGACTTATGCCACGGTTACGCTTCAGAATTACTTCAGGATGTACAAAAAACTGGCCGGTATGACCGGTACAGCCGAAACTGAAGCGGGCGAGTTGTGGGATATCTACAAACTGGATGTGGTGGTAATTCCCACCAACCGTAAGGTTATCAGAGACGACCGTGAGGACCTGGTTTACAAAACCAAGCGGGAGAAATTCAACGCGGTAGCCGATGAAATCGTCGATCTGATCACCAAGGGCAGGCCGGTGCTGGTGGGAACCACCTCAGTGGAGACCTCCGAGTTACTCAGCCGCATGCTCACCCTCCGCAAAATAAAGCACAATGTGCTGAATGCCAAACTCCACCAAAAAGAAGCCGACATTGTGGCCGAAGCAGGACAAGCCGGTACAGTAACCATTGCCACCAATATGGCGGGCCGTGGTACCGACATCAAGCTGGGCAAAGGGGTTAAGGAAGCGGGCGGTCTGGCCATCATCGGTACCGAACGGCACGAATCGCGCCGTGTTGACCGGCAGTTGCGCGGCCGTTCCGGAAGGCAGGGTGACCCGGGAAGTTCACAGTTTTTTGTTTCCCTCGAAGACGACCTCATGCGTATGTTCGGTTCGGAACGTATCGCCAAGATCATGGACCGTCTCGGCCTGAAAGAAGGCGAAGTGATTCAGCATTCCATGATCACCAAATCGATCGAAAGGGCGCAGAAGAAGGTTGAGGAAAACAACTTCGGCATCCGTAAGCGGCTGCTTGAATATGACGATGTGATGAACTCGCAGCGTGAAGTAATCTACCGCAAGCGCCGCCATGCCCTTTACGGAGAACGTCTGGCCGTGGACGTTTCGAATATGCTTTATGATGTTTGCGAAAGCATTGTTGCCAGTCATCAGGAAGACCGCGACTATGAAGGATACCGGATGTCGCTGCTCAAAACCCTGGCTACGGAACCGGGAATTTCAGAGGATGAATTCCTCTCCCGGAATAAACAGAACATCACCGAAGAGCTTTTTGATAAGGTTTATTCAAACTACAGGGCCAAATGCGAGCACCTCGCCCAGCGTGCCTATCCGGTGATCAAGGATGTTTTCGAAAACCATCCCAGGTATGAAAATATTGCCATCCCCATTACCGATGGGATCAAATCGATGCAGGTGGTTGCCAACCTGAAGAAGGCTTACCTTGACAAAGGGCGTGAAATCACCCTCGCCATAGAGAAAGGCGTCACCCTTGGCGTGATTGACGATGCCTGGAAGGATCACCTGCGCGAGATGGACGAACTGCGCAGCTCGGTCCAGAATGCTACCTATGAGCAGAAAGACCCCTTGCTGATCTATAAATTTGAATCGTTTGAATTGTTTAAAACCCTTATCCAAAAGGTAAACAGGGATATCACTTCCTTTATCATCAAAGCAAACCTGCCGGTGCAGGAGCCTTCGCAGGTAAAAGAAGCCCAGCTTCCCCGCCGTTCCGATAACAGCAGGCTGAAGGAAGAGCGCACCGATATGCTCAGTCAGGCAGGCCGCACCTCGCAGCCCCAGGTTACTGCGCCGGTAAGGGTAGAGAAAAAAGTCGGGCGCAATGATCCCTGCCCCTGCGGCAGCGGAAAAAAATATAAGAACTGCCACGGACAAAATGAATAAGCGCGGCCGGTTTTTCCTTAATTTAACGCACTCATACTACACCCTAATGCGATGAAGAAAATCTTTACAATGGTTATTGCCCTGGTTTTGTTCGGGTTAAACACACCCGGCAACCTGAAAGCCCAGCTTGCCTACAGCCCGTTTCTCGACTCGCTGATTCAACTAGCCGATCATCAGTCGATTCTTTTACTTACCCGTCAGTTGGCCGGCGATACCACAGTGGTTATCAACGGACAAACCACCACCATCAGCTCGCGGCATTACAACAATCCGAACAACAGTAAAGCAGCCGGTTTCATCTACGATAAGTTTGTTGAATACGGTTATACACCTGAAATCCATACCTTCAGCAATGGCAGGGGCGAGAACATCATCGCAACCAAAACCGGAACCAGATATCCCGGGAAGGAATTTATCATTTGCGGGCACTACGACAATATGCCATCGGGATCTGTTGCACCCGGCGCCGATGACAACGCCTCCGGTACGGTAGCCGTGCTGGAAGCAGCGCGCCTGCTGGCTCCGTTCGACTCGGAGTATACCATACGGTTTGCGGCCTGGGACGAAGAAGAGATCGGACTTGTGGGCAGTTATGCCTATGCCCAGCGGGCAGCCAACCAGGGTCAGGAAATACTCGGCGTGCTTAACCTGGACATGATTGCCTGGGATTCTGACAATGACTACACGTATTCGATTGCAACCAATGCCCTTTCCCAGTCGTTTACCAATGATTTTCTCAGGACCACCGCTTACTATCAGCCACTGCTGAACCACAATTACTACTACACAACGGCCAGCGATCATGCTTCTTTCTGGCAGTACGGATATCCGGCGATGCTGGCCATTGAGGACTGGTACGATTTCAACGAATACTATCACACCCCCGGCGACAACATCAACATTCTGAATATGCCCTACTACATTGCTTTCGTAAGGGCTTCCATCGCGAATATTGCCGCGCAGGGATGGGATCACCGATTTATTTTTCATCACGATCCGGTAGTTTCAGGAAACTCTGAAGAAGACCGTGAAGCGGTGCTTATCGTGCAGGGTTCACATCCGGTGGATATACAAAATTATCTGCCCCGGCTGTATTACACCGGAAACGGCTCCGGGTTTGATTTTGTCACGCCTTATGAAGTAAGCGGCGACACCCTTCGCTTTATGATACCCGGTTTTGTATTCGGCACAGAGGTTAGCTATTATTTTGCGGTTCAGGACTCACTGGGGCGGCTTACGGCCACCTATCCCGCCGGAGGCCTGGGCATTAATCCTCCGGGAACACAGGCGCCGGGCACTTTTTTCATTTACGACATCGACAATATTTCCGCACTCAGCAATTGCTCTTCTACCACGCCGGTTGCCATCAGCGACTTTCAGAATACTTATGATCAGATATTGGTAGAATCTACAGGGACAGTGATGGATGTGAATGTTAATCTTGACATCACCCATGCGCGCACGGGCGAACTCAGGCTGATCCTTACCAGCCCTGACGGCACGGTGGCAATGCTGAGCGACCGCAACGGCGGAAGCGGGAGTAATTACACCAACACCACTTTCGACGACCAGGCCGAACTAGCGATTACACAAGGAGCCCCTCCGTTTACCGGACGCTTCAGACCTCAGATGGCACTGAGCACCTTCAACGGAAAGCCGGTTTCGGGGAACTGGCAAATGCGCATCCACGACGGAGGTGCCGGAAATACAGGTACGCTCAACAGCTGGTGCCTCCATATCTTATACCTTGAGCCTACGACAGGAATAACGCCAAATGACATTCAGGAAGACGAATATCTCGGGCAGAACTACCCCAATCCCGCCAAAGGAACAACCACCATTGAGTTTAAGCTGAAACAGCCCTCGGATGTTCAGCTGATTATTTACAATATGCTCGGACAACCAGTGGCGCAACTGGCAAACGAAACTTTCAGCGCCGGAAACCACCTGATTGTGGCCGGCCTGCATCAGCTCACGCCTGGCCGTTATTTTTATCAACTGAAGACCGACAGCTTCAGCAAAGTGATGCCAATGGTCATTATCCGATAATAAAAAAATGCAATGAAATACAAACGGATTCTTTTAAAATTAAGCGGTGAGGCCCTGATGGGGGAACAGCAGCATGGCATTGACCCTGAAAGGCTGTCGATGTATGCCGGAGAAATCAGTTCGGTTGTCAGCCTGGGGGTTCAGGTCGGTATTGTAATCGGCGGAGGCAATATTTTCAGGGGACTGCAGGGAGCTGCCAAAGGGATGGACCGCGTACAGGGCGATTATATGGGCATGCTTGCCACAGTTATCAACAGCATGGCGCTTCAGGCTGAACTGGAAAAACATGGCATGAAAACATGTTTGCTCTCAGGCATAGCCATTGATCCCATTGCCGGAGCTATGAGCCGACGCAGGGCCATCGAAGCCCTGAACGGGGGAAATATCGTGATCATCGCCTCCGGCACAGGAAACCCGTTCTTTACCACCGATTCGGCTGCAGCACTTCGCGCGGTAGAGATTGAGGCCGACGTGATTATGAAAGGCACCCGTGTTGATGGCGTTTACACGGCGGATCCCGAAAAATATCCGGATGCTGAAAAATTCGATTCCATCTCCTTTACCGAAGTCTATGAAAGGGGGCTGAATATCATGGACCTGACCGCCATCACGCTGTGCCGCGAAAACAATTTACCTATCCTGGTCTTCAATATGAATATCAAGGGGAACCTTCAAAAGATCATCGCCGGGGAACCGGTCGGTACCCTGGTGAAGGGTTAAGTATTGAGAAATACACCCCGACATTGAGGTAAAACGGCTTGCTTTTGTATATTTGCAGCATCATTGCCTAACAATTACTGATCAAAAAAACCAAGCAGACAATGAACGAAGAAGTCAGATTTATACTGGATGAAACAGAAGAGAGCATGCAGGGGGCCATCAGTCACCTCGAAAGAGAATTTCATAAAATCCGTGCCGGGAAAGCCAGTCCCGCCATGCTCGAAGGTGTCAGGGTAGATTATTACGGAACCATGTCGCCGATTGATCAGATTTCAAACATCAACACCCCTGACCCAAGACAGATAATTGTTCAGCCGTGGGAAAAAAACATGCTTGGCCCGATTGAGAAAGCCATTCTGGCCGCTAACCTGGGCTTTAATCCCCAAAACAACGGGGAAGTGCTTCGCATTGCCGTCCCCCCGCTTACCGAGGAGCGCCGCAAGGACCTGGTAAAAAAAGCCAAAACAGAAGTTGAGAATGCAAAGGTTACCGTAAGAAATCTGCGCAGGTCAGCCATAGATGCCGGGAAAAAACTCGAAAAAGAAGGGGTCCCGGAGGACGAGATCAAACAACTTGAGAAAGACGTCCAGACTTTGACCGACAAGTTTTCGGCTAAAATTGACAAACTCTTCGAACTGAAAGAGAAGGATATTATGACCGTATAATAGTTTTCAATTGCCATATTGAATCAGGGCCGGAGCATGATATGACCGGCCTTTTGCTTTTCCGTAATTTCTTCCTCAGGATTCAGCAGGCCGGCAGGTTATTACATAAAAAATGAGTCATACATTTCATGCCCGGTAATAAAAAATATCAATTCTCTTGCTATTTCCCTGACAAATCGCTTATCTTTGATTAATAAAATCAAATAATGAGGATTTTTTTGTTGACCAAAGCAGCAAAATCCTTAGGGGGCTCAGATAATTAATTGACAAAGAGTTTGTTGCATTTAACCAACTGTTTGTGTTAATTCTTCCGTTAGGGAGAAGCAACCTGATTGTTGGCAACTGTTTGTACTTGTGGCCATTGACTGATCCCTCCTGATCCGGAATCATATACTTACCGGATAGCACTCCCTCCTACCCGTTTCAGACTCTCATTTTATTGCCAGGTGAGTATCTTTAAATTTCAATGATATGAAAAAATCGGTTTTTGCTTTTATTGCATCACTGTTGGTGATGGCAACCATTCTTCCGGGTCCTGCTTTGGGGGGCAATATCAATATCAAAAAGGGTGCAACCAAAGTCTCACTCCCCGGGGGATCGGCCACCGGAGTGGTTTTCAGGGCAACAATAACGGGAATTGGTTTCAGTGAAGTCAATACCACGGAAGGGTTATTTACACAGCTGAACATTAAGGAGTTCGGGCTTAGAAATACGGAAGGAGAACCAGCATTGCCGGTATGTCGCCGTTTGATCGAAGTGCCATTGGGAGCTGCATACTCGATCAGGATAAGATACAGCCATGTTACGGAAATTAACCTCGGTGAGCATGGGGTAAGGTTCCCTGTATTTCCCGCCCAGCCGCCCTTATCGAAAAGCGATGATCCTGACAAGGTGCCTTTCATCATAAACAAGGCACTCTATAATACCGACCGGTATATTGAAGATGAGCTGGTTACAGTAACCAATATCGGTCTGATGCGGGCCCTCAACCTTGCAAGGGTAGATATTTCACCCGTGCAATATAATCCTGTAACCCGGATGCTGAAAATCTATGACGAACTTGAAATAGAAATCGTTTTTGAAAATGCCGATATTCATGGTACTGAGGAATTGAAACTATCCAAGGCATCTCCCTATTTTATCAGCACTTACAAAATGGCAGGGAACTATAAGACGCCCGGCCCTGACGAAGCCCTGATCACCGGTGCACCGGCAACTTACGTGATCGTTTCGGATCCGATGTTTCAGTCAGCGCTTCAGCCTTTCATACAGTGGAAGGTTAAAAAAGGGTTTAACGTTATCCAGGCTTACACCAATAATCCGGCTGTAGGTACGACCACAACATCCATAAAATCTTACCTGCAAAACCTTTACAATACGCCGCCGGCCGGATATGCCGCTCCGAGCTTTGTACTGTTTGTGGGCGATGTAGCCCAGATACCGGCATGGTCAGGTTCAGCCGGATCTCACATTACTGACCTGAGGTACTGCGAATATACCGGCGATAACCTGCCTGAAGTGTTTTACGGACGCTTCTCGGCCAACAATCTGGCACAACTGCAACCTCAGATCGATAAAACCCTTGAATATGAGCAATTCCTGATGCCTGACCCCACTTTCCTGGGTGAGGCCGTGATGGTAGCCGGAGCAGACGGAAGCCATCAGACATGGAGCAACGGGCAGATCAACTATGGCACCGAAACCTATTTTAATGCAGCGCACAACATCCTGTCGCATACTTACCTGCAACCTGAACCTTCAGGAGGGAATTATTCACAAAACATCCGGAATAATGTATCAAACGGGGTGGCCTATGGAAATTATACCGCCCATTGCAGTTCAGATGGCTGGGCTGATCCATCTTTTACCATTTCACACATTCCGGCACTGACCAACCAGGGAAAGTATGGATTGCTTGTCGGGAATTGCTGCCAGTCGGCAACGTTTGGTGGTACCTGCTTTGCGGAAGAGATTCTCAGGGCCGAAAACAAAGGGGCCGTCGGTTATATCGGCGGGTCGAACAGCACATACTGGGACGAGGATTTCTGGTGGGGCTGCGGATTTAAGTCGGTGGTCCTGCACCCGGCGTATGATGCCAACCACATAGGCGCATACGACGGAACGTTCCATGACCATGGCGAACCCACAGAAGACTGGTTTGTTACCCAGGGACAAATGGTGGTGTGCGGCAATTATGCCGTGGAGGAATCCAACTCAAGCAGAAAAACATATTATTGGGAGATCTACCACCTGATGGGCGACCCTTCGCTGATGATTTATTATTCTGTGCCACCTCCGCTGAGCGCGACCTACCTCAACACCCTGATGATAGGCATGAATTCGCTGACTGTTTCCACCGAAGCCTATGCAACCGTAGCTTTGTCCGGCAATGGCGTGCTGCTCGATGCAAAGGTAACCGGGCTGTCGGGTTCGGTTACGCTGAACTTCTCCCCTTTGAATGCCCCCGGCAATCTTGACATCGTGATTACCAAACAGAACCGGCAGCCGCACACAGGCACCATTCAGGTAATACCGGCTGAAGGGCCATATATAGTTTACTCGGGCAACACCATCAATGACCCGCCTCCCTCAGGAAATAACAACGGAGCAATGGATTATGATGAAACCAACCTGCTTTCGGTTGACCTGAAGAACGTTGGCGTTGAAACGGCTGGAAATGTTGTTGCTACTTTATCATCAGCAAGTTCGTACATAAACATCACGGACAACAATGCCGCTTACGGCAACATTGGACCCAACCAAACGGTAACTGTGGCTGACGGGTTCTCTGTCAATGTGTCCAACAATATCCCTGACCAGCAGGTGGTTGCTTTTACGTTATCCGCAACCGATGGAACAGAGACCTGGAACTCAACCTTCAACATAACAGCCAACGCGCCGCTCCTGGCCATAGGGGCGATGACGGTGACCGATAACGGTCCGGGGTGCAACAACGACGGCATTCTCGACCCCGGCGAAACGGCCGACCTGGTTATTGTATGTACAAACAACGGGCACAGCGCCATATACAATGTAAATAGCCTGCTTGAAATTGCAGGAGGATCAAGTCCGCACTTAACGCTCAACAGTACAACATGCAGCCTGGGTTCACTGAGCATCGGCGGAACAGCATCAGCCATCTTTAACGTAACTGCCGGTGCTTCCGTACCAGTGGGCACTCCGGTTGACCTGTTGTTTACCCTTTCCGGAGGTGCAGCCTCGCAATATTCGGTGCAGGAAACAAAACAGGTTATCATCGGCCTGATTCCGGAATTTAATATGACAAGCGGAAGCATTACCACCTGCACAGGGTATTTCTATGATTCGGGAGGCCCCTCTGCAACATACGCTAACAGCGAGAACCTGACCATGACGATTTATCCTGCAGCTGCGGGTAACCTGGTCCGCCTGGCATTCTCCGCCTTCAATACCGAATCGGGATATGATTATCTGAGAATATATAACGGAACCAGCACTTCGTCTCCCCTTATGGGAACATGGAACGGCACCAGCGGCCCCGGCACAGTAACTGCAAACAACTCATCGGGCGCGTTGACCATAAATTTCACCTCCGACGGCAGTGTGACCCGCGACGGCTGGACGGCTTCCATCAGTTGCTACAACCCGGCAATACCTCCGGTGGCTGAATTTTCTGCTTCCACTTCTTCTCCTGCTCTGAATTCTGTAGTGACCTTCTCTGATCTTTCGGAAAATGTGCCTACCGCTTGGACCTGGAGTTTCAGCCCGGCAGATGTAACTTATGTGAACGGAACATCGGCAAACTCGCAGAACCCTGAGGTCTTATTCACAAACCTAGGCTCCTATACAGTTTCGTTGACCGTTACAAACACCTATGGATCTGACACTAAGATTAAAGCAAATTATATAAATGTAGTCAACTGCACTTATTGCACCACATCATATTCTAACCTGGCCGATGACCATATCAGCAATGTACAGTTGAATACCATAAATAATCCGAGCGGCTCAACTTCGTATTCCGACTTCACTTCCGTTTCAACGGAATTCACGCCAGGAGCGACATATCCCGTATCAGTGAGTGTTACGGTAAACGGCGCATGGGTCCAACATTGTTTTATCTGGATTGACTGGAACAATAACTGCAGCTTTACCGACACCGGTGAAGCCATTGACCTGGGACAAACGCCAGGCACGTCCGGCACGCATATTCTGACAGGAAATATCACGGTTCCTGCAAATCAGCCGCCCGGCACATACAGGATAAGAATAGCCGAACGTTTTTCGGTTGACCCGGGCCCCTGCGATATAGCGACCTATGGCGAGGCTGAAGACTATTCGATCATTATCCCGGCACAGACCAAAACCCTGAACATTACAGCATATCTCGAAAGCCTGTACAACGGAAACGGGACCATGCGCAAAGCACGGAATGCCGTGGGTGACCAATATGCGGGCACCGCCGCCGACCAGATCGCTGTTGAATTTCACAACAGTTTAAATTACAGCGACATTGTTTATACGGAACCCTTTGTAAACCTCAGCACAACAGGCGAAGCAGTTGTAGAACTCCCGGCAAACCTGGGAGGCAGTTATTACATAACCATCAGGCACCGCAACAGCCTGGAGACTACCTCCAAACAGCCCGTTTCCTTTGCAGGGAGCGTGATTAACTACAGTTTCGACGGCCCTGAGCAGGCATATGGCAACAACATGCTGCTAATGAGCGACGGCCATTGCGTGATCTTCGGCGGCGATGTAAACCAGGACGGCGCGGTGGATACCGCTGATATGACCCCGGTGGACAACGATGCTGCCAGCTTTGCTACCGGCTACCTGGCAACCGACGTAAACGGTGACGGCACGGTGGATACCGGGGATATGACCATTATTGATAACAACGCGGCAGGATTTATCAGGGCTGTTATACCATAATTACACCCCTGAACAGACACCAGCATACTATTGAAAGATAAAAAAGCCCTTTTATGAAACCTGATGCCATCAGAAAAGGGCTTTTTTATTAATCTCAGGAAACTATTTTCTTATTGTATTATAGCTGATTATTAGCGCTTAATGAGCTGATTTTTTGAAAAAATGACGTATATTTGAATACGCCGGGGCAACGCTGTAAAAGTGCCCGATTGAAGTTACAATTGCTCCTACTGTACCCTATACCGCTATTCCCAATCTTACTGATTCTATTATTACAGTTGCAACTTCAATAATATAGAATCCCGTGGTTTTAAAACCTTTATCAATATTAAGATACTGGTCAATTTATAATTTTCATCACCATGAAGAGGTTAATATTCGTAATGTTTCTGGCTATGTATTTACTCATATCGGGTAAAGATTCAACAGGCCAGGTATCAGTTTACAAGAATGACACAGCTGATTATCCCTATTGGGTTAAGATGATGCAGGACCCTGCGGCAAATTTCTTTTCAACGGTAAGTGCCTTTAACAAATACTGGGAAAACAGGCCTGACAGAAGGAGTCGTGGCTGGAAAGTCTTTAAGCGTTGGGAATATATTATGCAGAGCCGGATTTCATCCGACGGAACAAAACCTGCACCTGACAAGGTTTATAAAGCCTGGCAGACTTATTTTTCCGGCAATCGTTCCTTAAGCGGAAACTGGACTTCTCTAGGCCCCTCAACTATTCCTTCTCCCGGCCCGGCCGGGTATCTGGGACTTGGACGGCTGAATGTTATAGCATTTCACCCGACAGACCAGAACAAAATCTATGTTGGTTCCCCTTCCGGAGGTTTCTGGTTATCGGATGACAATGGTTCCACCTGGAACACCACCACCGACGCTTTGCCAACGATCGGGGTCTCGGCATTAGCCGTTGATTATTCCTATCCGGCTAAAATACTGATGGGAACCGGCGACCGTGATCATGGTGATGCCCCGGGTATGGGAATCTTCATCAGCACAGACAACGGATTAACCTGGGCACCTTCGAATAGCGGGATGGGAAACACAACCGTGTGCAGGATTATACAACACCCCACAAATTCAGCAATCTATCTTACTGCCACTACCAATGGCATTTACCGCTCCACAAACGGAGGAAATTCATGGACCCGAACCTTTACCGCCGACTCCAAAGACATCTGCTTTCATCCGGCGAATCCAAATATAGTTTACATTGAAGCGAACAGTAATTTTTACAGATCAACTGACAATGGGCTTACTTTCAGCGAAATTACTTCTGGCCTTACATCCGGCCAGAGAGGCGCCATTGCTGTAACACCGGCCAATCCAAATGTTGTATATTTTGTCCAATCAGACAACAGCAGTGGTTTTAAATGCGTTTACCGTTCTGCAGATGCCGGTTTAAGCTTTTCAGTGCGATCCACAACGCCCAACATCCTCGACTGGTCGTGCGATGGAAGTGGTTCGGGAGGTCAGGGCTGGTATGACCTTGCAATCGTTGCTGACCCAGCCAATGCGAATGTAATTTATGTCGGCGGTATTGATATCTGGAAATCCACCGACGGAGGTGTAAACTGGACGAAAAAGACCAGTTGGGCGGGCGGGTGTGATTTGCCAGCTGTTCATGCCGACTGCCATTACCTGGGATATTCGCCTGTAACCGGCCGGTTATATACCGGCAATGATGGCGGAATATATTACTCCGATGATGGCGGAACCAACTGGACAGATTGTACTGTCGGTATGACAATCGGACAAATTTATAAGATCGGCCAAAGCCAGACTGATGCCGGAAAAACCATAAACGGGTTTCAGGATAACGGAACCTACACTAACTTATCAACCGGATGGGTAGCAACAGGCGGAGGCGATGGAATGGAATGTGCTGTTGATTATCAGAATGCTGCCTACACTTACCATACAATATATTTCGGCGACATTTTCCGACGGTTTAATAATGAAAACGAACTCAGGATCGCCGGCAATGGCGCTTTTGGTATAAATGAGTCAGGGGCATGGGTAACTCCATTCATATTGAGTGAGAATGATCCCAAAAGAATGTTTGTCGGATACAAAAATATATGGAAATGCAATGATGTAAGGGCTTCATCACCTGTATGGACAAAAATCTCGAACGGAGAAACGGCGGATTGTATCGTACTGGAACAATCGCCGGCCAATGTTGATATTTTATATGTAGTGCGTTGGGGAAGCATGGTAAGAACGGATAATGCGAATGCGGATTCACCCGGGTGGACGTCGTGCACACTTCCGGGAGGAAACACTCCTTCCGATCTTGAAGCGCACCCCGATAATCCGGATATTGTTTATGCCACTGCAGGAAACAATGTGTATAAATCACTGAACAGGGGAGTAAACTGGACAATGGTGCCGGGAGCATTGCCCGGCGTTCCTGTGAATACCATTGTATTTGATAAAAACAGCAATGAGGGGCTTTATATCGGAACTCAAACCGGAGTATTGTATAAAAATCCTGAACTTAACGACTGGATAATCTTTAACAACGGGTTACCGGTGGTTGATGTACGTGAACTGGAGATATATTACGATGCCATAAATCCTGAAAACAACCGGCTGATGGCCGCTACCTACGGCAGGGGATTATGGAAAAGCGACCTGATTGAAACCGGGCCGCTAAATCCTTCCGGCCTCACTGCAAACACTGTATCAAACGTCCAGATCAATCTTGCATGGAATAAAAACACAAGTAACGATGATGTGATGGTTGCATGGTCGCCGGTTGCTTCATTCGGAACACCACAAAACGGACAAACATACACTGCCGGCAGTTCAATTCAGGGTGGAGGTACCGTTTTATACGCAGGTAGTGGCACTTCCTTTAATCATCTCAGTCTTAGCCAGGGAACTACTTATTATTACAGGGCCTGGTCGTATGATCCTGCGCACAAATATTCAATCGGAGCTTCCGCACATTCAACAACATTGTCGGCTCCGCTTGCTGACTTTGTATCCGACAACTATACGCCTGCAGTTTCAGAAGTTGTAACATTCACTGATATATCATGCTTTCTTCCAACAGGCTGGTCGTGGACATTCAGCCCTTCAACAATAACCTTTGTCAACGGAACCAATGCCGGTTCGCAGAATCCGGAAGTAGTGTTTTCCGAACCAGGTCAATATTCTGTAACCTTAACAGCAACAAACAATTATGGCATCAATACCAAAATAAAAACAAACTTTATCAGTGTTATTCCTGTCAGTTATTGTATCCCGGCAAGCATTTACGGAACAGGTTGGGGTGATTATATATCTCATGTTCAGTTAGGTGATATTGACAATCAAACGGTTGGCCTTGAAAGTCCGTATTATACCTATTACAGCTCGATGACAACCGGTCTTACAGTTGGTTCAGTCAACACAATCAGCCTGAGCGCAGGAACTGAAGATCCAAGTTATATAGCCGTTTGGATTGATTACAACAGGGATGGGATTTTTGACAGTGCCGAAAAACTGGGAAATATTTATGTTCCGCCTTTCCCTTCGTCAGAAACCATATTATTTACTGTACCGGGAAACGCGCTAACAGGTATAACCCGTATGCGTGTCAGAGAGGTTTGGGATGTGAGCGATTTTGATGCCTGTTCCGACCAATATTATGGCGAAACGGAAGACTACAATGTAATTATTCTTTCCACTGACAAAAGCCTGCAACTTACCCTATTGCTTGAAGGCCTCTACAACGGCACTTCGTTAAATAAGGCTCAGAATGCATCAGGCAATCAGTATGAAGGTACAGTGGCCGATCAGGTTACCATCGGGCTGCGCCATCCGTCACCTCCCTATGCAAATGCTGCCGGACCTTATACTGTAAATTTAAATACGGATGGCACGGCCCTGCTGGAGGTTCCCTCTTCAATAAATCAGAGTTATTATATTGTAGTGAATCACCGAAACAGTATCGAAACCTGGTCAGGCAGCCCTGTCTCATTCAGTCAACCGGCTATAGCATATAATTTTACAAGCACAGCCGGTCAGGCTTTTGGTTCGAATCTGAAATGGGCATCAGGGAAATACCTGATTTACGGCGGTGATGTAAATCAAGACGGCGCGGTGGACACCGCCGATATGACTCCGGTGGATAACGATGCTTCCGGCTTTGCTACCGGCTACCTGGCAACCGATGTAAACGGTGACGGCACGGTGGATACCGGGGATATGACCATCATTGATAACAACGCGGCGGCATTTGTAAGCAGCATCACGCCATAGATGCAATCATCCTGCACCGTTTCCGGAAATAAGAATCTCAAAACAACGTACGCTGATGCATAACAAACCCCGGGATGATTAACCTGTAAGCCTGAGAAGATATGCAAGTCATTTACAACAGCATTATTACGTTTCTGTTGCTGACCCTCCCTTCTCTTTCGGGAGGCCAGCCCGTACGGCAAAACCAGCAGCCAGCTCCGGGAAAAAACAAAGCTGCTTCTATCGACACTTTGATCGCGCGCAGCGGGCGAATGGCTGAGGAAAATCCGGACACGGCATTCGTAATGGCCGGCAGAGCGCTGGAAATGGCGATGAAAATCAATGATCTGAGCCGGCTCTCACATGCAGCAAGATGGATGGCCGAGGCCTGCTATTACAAAAACGATTACCGCAAAGCCATCGATTTCTACCTTCAATCAGCCATTTATAGTTATGAAATTAACCGGGATTCATCCGGGTTCATGGCCGAAAGGCTCACCGATGCCGCCTATTGTTACCAGGAACTGGGTATTTATGACAAGGCACTGGAACTGAATCTCGCTTCATTGAGCATACAGCAAAGACTCGGAAATCAGACAGAAATAAGCAATAACCTCTGTAACATCGGCACCAACTACTTTTTCAGGGCGCAGTACGATAAGGCTGTAGATTATTTTAACAGGACGCTTACCCTTGACAGAAAAAGCGGAGACTCTGCCGCCATTGCCATCTCGCTGAATAATCTGGGAATGGTTTACAGCCGGTGGGGTAAACACCACCGGGCGCTGGAGTTTTATACCGAAGCGCTTGAACTTACCCGGGAAGAATCTAAAAAACCGGTTAAGCTCAGCAATATCGGCATGGCCTGGTATAATCTGAAAGATTATGAAAAAGCGCTTGAATATCTTAACCAGGCGCTTGAAATTGATACGAAATACAAGCAATCCATCCGGGCTGGGGTCAGGAAAAATGAAATCGGCAGCGTACTGGCTGCTATGGGACGCTATACTGAGGCCATCCGGTTGCATGAAGAAGCGCTGGCCGTTTTCAGGTCGGCCGGCATCCTTGAATCCCAGATTATTACACTCGCAGACATTGGTGACTTATACCGCAAAACAGGCAACAACAGGGCTGCAGAAACTTGTTACAAGGAAAGCGTCACGATTGCATCGCGCAACCAGTCGCTGCACCACCTGAGCCGCAATTACAAAAGTCTTTTTGAGCTGGCGAAGGAACAGGGGAACAGCGCTCTTGCATTAAATTACTACCTGGATTATTCCCGGGTGAAAGACTCCATTTTCACAAACGAAACGAATGACCTCATCTCCCGTTATGAAATCATCTATGAAACTGAAAAGCATGAAAAAGAAAACCAACTGCTTTTAAGGGACAATGAAATTAAAGCAAGAAGGCAGAAAATGCTGCTGATTTTTACCGCAGGGCTTTTTCTGTTGCTGATCATGGCTGTGAGTCTTTTCAGGGTAAGGTCGAAATACCTGAAGCAACAACAGCTGATCCTGCAACAGGACAATTATCTTGCAAATCTTGAAATTGCACGGAAGGATACAGCAAATCAGGTACTGGAGGAGAGGGTATTTGCCGAACAGCAGATCAACAGGCTTGAGCGGGAGAAACACACGGCTGAAATTGAAGTTAAAAACAATGAACTGGCCAACTCGCTGCTCAATATTGTCAGGAAAAATGAAATCATGTATGAAATCCGGGAACGGATCCGGTTCTCAGGCAATGGTGATGCCCTGAATGAACTTGTCCGGTTTATCAATTCAAATACGGATACCGATCACAACTGGAAAAAGTTCAGGCTGGAATTTGAGCAGGTTCATGCGGGTTTCTTCGACCGGCTGAAGCAATCCTATCCTGATCTTACCGAGCACGACACCCGCCTGGCCGCCTGTCTGCGTATCAACCTGAGTTCAAGGGAAATTGCCGGCATGATGAATGTATCCTTTGAAACCGCGCATAAAAACAGGCAGCGGCTGCGAAAAAAGATGAATCTGCCGCCCAGCTGCGACCTGACGACCGAGTTGAAGAAGATCTGAACATTTATTCCTGCTACAGTAAGATTTGATTCTTGTCCCCCTCTTTGTCCCTCCCGAAAATTTGCTGAACCCTTAGTTGGCAGCTTATATTTGTGTATCCGGCACATTCAGCTATGACCACCTGCTCTATGATTACATTTCACCGGGCCACCTACGATGACGGCTTTGGTTTTGCATGTATGCAGGCTGCTTATAAGCTGGGCATCTGCGGGAGAATGGATTACAGCCCCTTTCAGGGGGTTACCATACTGGCCGAAGGGGAGGAAGACAACCTTTCAGCTTTTATCGACTGGATCATCCAGCATGCCGGCTATATCAACCACTTCAGCAATCAGCAATTAAACCGCCAGCCTTTCAACTACAAGGAATTCGACATCTACCGGCACACTGCTTAGCATTTGATTATCATTGATTTATACAATTCTGCTTGATAAAAAATACTGAAATCATGAAAACACTGACCCGCCTAAGTATGGTGATGGCCCTGACGCTGATCACATTTTTATGCTTCGGACAAACCGCTGAACAGGCACCTGAGAAACCAACTCCACCCACTTATGGCTGCCTGGATTACTGGCAGGAGAAGATCATTGACAGCAAAACCAATTACTATGAATTAAGATCTGATCTGATCAATTACTGGAAAAACAGGGAAAAAGTTAAGGGAAGTGGTTATAAACAGGCTATGCGGTGGCTGGATGCACATGCGCCCTATGCCATGCCCGACGGCAGTCTCAGGTCGCCTCAGGAAGATGTAAATGCCGCCATGAATTTCATGCAAATGAACAGCAATCAGGCCATTACAGGAAACTGGACATGTCTTGGGCCAAACCAACCGGTTTACAATACCGGCACGACAAACAATAACGTTGCCGGGCTTGGCAGGGTCACCGCCATTGCCTTCCATCCCACCAACGATCAGATAGTCTATGTCGGTGCCCCGCTGGGCGGGTTGTGGGTTTCCTATAACGGCGGTTCCAGCTGGCAAAATCTGAACACCGATAATATTTCAGCACTGGGCGTTTCAGCAATCGCTATCAATCCTGAACATCCCAACATCATGTATATCGGAACTGGTGACAGGGATGGCCACAGTACCAGGGGAATAGGCATTTATAAATCAATAGATGGCGGATTAACATGGGAGGCAAAACCCCTTGATACCCGAACGGACCATACTGTTTCAAAAATCATCATCCATCCCACCTATTCCAATATTATCCTGGTGGGTAGTAATTATGGTATTTTCAAGTCATATGACGGTGGATCGAGCTGGGAACTGAAACTGTCTAAAAATATCATGGACATAGAAACCCGTCCCGGGACGCCTGAAATTCTCTATTGTGTAGACCGAACCGCCTTTTATAAATCAACAGACCACGGCAATAGCTGGGCACTAAAGTACTGGACCAACGCCCACCGGGTTGCCATGAGTGTTACGCCGGCCAACCCTGATAAGGTATATCTGCTTTGCACCCGGGATTCCAAATTTTATAAGGCATTAGAGGTGACTCAATCGGGTGATCATTTTGTTGATCTGAATGCCAGTGGCTTCAGCGCCGGAGAAGGTCAGGGCGGATATAATCTGGATGTAATCTATGATCCGCTGAACGAAAACATTATGTATGCTGGCATGGTCAATTTCTACAAATCGACAAACGGAGGGGTGACCTGGGTGAATCAGGAAGATGTTTATGCGGACGATCAGCACATATTTGATTTTCATCCTGTTACACACCGACTTTTCATAGGAAATGATTCGGGCATCTGGTATACCGACAACGGGAGTGATTATGTTTACTCAAGCAACGGCCTGATTGTGGGAACCAGCTACCGCATCGATGTTTCACCCCAGAATCCCAATCATATCGTTACCGGGAATCAGGATGCGGCCACTTTTGTGACCAATGGCGGCTACTGGTACCGCTCCATCGGTGGTGATGGCATTACATGCAGGTTTGATCCAACCAATGAAAATTATATCTATGGAAGCAGCCAAGATGGGCATGTTGCCCGTGCTACGGGCGGAGGAACCGGAAGCTCAACATTTCAAACAATTGCCGCGAACGGCTCGCATGGTATTAACCAGAAAGCCAACTTTCAAACCTCCTTCATGGTAAGTTATTTCAACCCCAATATGATGTTTTATGGTGCCCATGATGTCTGGAGGAGTAATAACATAAAGGCTGCAAATGCGGCCGATGTCCAGTTTTTCAAAATATCCGACAACATCGCCGGAACTGACGAAGGAACAACCATTGAATTCATAGAGCAGTCACGGGCGCAGGAAAGTCTTCTTTACATCGCCTACAACAATGGAAGGATGTTCCGGTCGAGCAACGCACTCGATTATTCACCAGTCTGGGTAGAATTGACTCAGCCCAACGGATGGGGTGGCGTCAGGTTCGAATCGCACCCGACCAACCCGAACATTGTATACCTGGTCAGGGGAAGGAATGTTTACCGTTCCATCAACAGGGGCAACAGCTGGCAGGACATTACAGGTAACCTGCCTGAACTTGGCATGATGTCCATCGCCTATATGAATAATTCACCGGAAGGGTTGTATTTGGGAACTACAGCCGGAGTGTATTATAAGGATACAACCATGACAGACTGGGTGACATTTAAAACCGGATTGCCTTTGACCCAGGTAAGGGACCTGGTTATCAATTATTCAACCACACCGGCTCAGCTTTTTGCAGGAACCTTTGGCCGTGGCATATGGAAAACAACGGTTATGCCCACTTATGTCCCCGACATTTATATCAGCAGCGGAAATGCCACCATCAACGGAACAATTGTGAGTTCGCTGAATGGATGTCAAACTATCCAATCGATGGTAACCATTGACCAATTAAGTTATGGGTATTATCTGTCAGAGAACAATGTGATTTCAACCAATGACAATTTACTGCATCAAAATGAATTTACCAACGTTGGCCCGGGGTTGATCCTTCAGGCCCAACTGCCGGCCACCGATGTGGCTGCTGTCCTGCCCGGCCTTGCTCCAGGCACGTATTACCTTGGATTGCTGATCGACAATCTTGAGGAAGTTGAAGAAACCAATGAATTGAATAATGAATGGGTAGCCCCCACCCAGGTGGTTATCCCGGCAAATCCCGCGTCGCCGGTCAATGTGCAGGCCAGCGACGGAGATTATCAGGACAAGGTGACAGTTACCTGGGAAAACACAAGCGGTGAACCGCTCTATTTTGCCGTTTTCAGGGCCGAGTCATTATTTGACCTGGCCCCTGATCAGATCAGCCCATCCTGGACCAACGCCCTGGTCTATGATGATTATTCGGCTGTGCCCGGTCAAACCTATTATTACCGGGTAAAAGCCTCCCGTTATCCTGCAGGTATAAGGCCTTCCGCTCAAAGCAGCTACAACACAGGCCACACCGCCCTGGTAACACCGGCAAATGTTGAAGCCAGCGACGGCTCCTTTGGTGATCGCATAGTTATTACCTGGACGCCGGTGGTCGGGGCAACCCACTACAAGATTTACAGAAGCCTTACCCCTTTGGCAACCGAACAAAATGTCATCACCGGACTTACCTGGGTAATGCTCGACTCCAGCTATACCGATTACGGCCCGACCTACGGGAACACCTATTACTACTGGGTAAGGGCTGCTATGAGTCAATTCGGGTCATATGCCACCGGCTTCAGCGCAGCCAACACCGGATATCTGGGATTTATTACCGCCCCGACCGCAACCGCCAGCGACGGAACATACACCGACAGGGTGGAAGTTACCTGGAATACCGTGCCCGGGGCAACCCATTACCGGGTTTACCGGGGGACATCCTCGCATCCGCTGCTTTCAGATCCGGTCAGCGGCTGGCAAACAGCCACCTCTTTTACCGACCTGACGGCCGGAACCGCGGTAAAATATTATTACTGGATCAAAGCTTCGCAGGATGCAGCAGGGACAGTAACCACCGGCTACGGTGCAAAAGACGCGGGTTACCGCAACTTTGTCCCGCCACCAGTAACGGCCTCCGATGGTACATCGACCAGTTATACCAACGTATCCTGGACTGCAGTGACCGGGGCATCCTATTACAAGGTTTACAGGCGAAACAGTACCATTGACCCTTATGCTCCCGTATCAGGCTGGGTCACCCGCACAAGCCGCAGCGACGCTACAGGTGTTCCCGGTGCCCTGTATCAATACTCCGTCAGGGTGGCCAGCGACACCAACTACATCGTGAGTAATTATGCCGCGTACGATGCCGGTTACCGCCGGATTGCCGCACCCGTTGTCAGCACCACCATAGGTGCGCAGGCCGACAGGGTCACGATCGCATGGCAGCCGGCCGAAGGGGCGACCCATTACCGGGTGCAACGCGCCATAATTGAAAATCCGGTTTACATCACCCTGGCCAGTTACAGCAATACGCTCAATAATTATTATGAAGACCTTACGGCCGTTCCCAATCAGCGTTATTACTACAGGGTAACCGGAGCAGTAAATTCTTCAGGATTAAGGGCCGGAAATAACGGGATCGTTATAGGAATGGCGGGGGCATGCAGCAACCTGGCAGAGGAAGATACAACCATGCGTTCAGTAAACCTGCACGGTACCACGATAGATATCGGGATGAGGCTTGCCAACTGGGGTTATTATAACCTGGCCGATTCCGTATCCATTACGGTTTATCTTGAGAGTTCACCTCCGGATGGCACGCCTGAAGTTACCCTGGGAACTGTAAAAATCCCACCCCTTGAGGTTGACGGGTTCTATGATGCAACCTTTTCGGCGGATGCAGGAAATATCCCGGGATTTGACTTCACTTACGGCGCCTGGCATATCGCCCTCGGCATCAATTGCGATAACGGAAACGGCAATTGCGACAACACCACGGCCGATGACTATGTGCTATGGTATGATCCAGGGGTGAATTACACGGATGCAATGCACGGCATCTACACAATCGGTAGTGCTGCCTGCGATTTTGCCAGCCCGGCCGCTGCCCTGGAAGCGATGCTCACCCGCGGCATCTCCGACCCTGTGACCTTCCACCTGATGCCTGAAGAATTTATAGGGCAACTCTATTTCACCCATATTAACAGCTCGGGATCGGATAAGGGAATTGTTTTTACCCGCCATCCCGACCATCCCGATACGGCCACCATTGTGGCAGTACCCACAAAAACCGGCAATTACACCATCCGGATCGAAAACTCCACCAACCTTACTTTCGATGGCCTGCACCTGAAAACGCTGGGCGCTTCGGATTTTGAGGATACTTATGGCAGGGTGATTCATCTAGGCAGCGGATGCAATCAAGTGTCATTCATTAATAACGATATCGAAGGTTTTACCGATGACGCACACTACGGTTATGAAAATGGCGTGATTTACGCCGGTTATTTTACAGGCAGCGACCTGCTGTTTGAGAATAACCGGATCCGCAACGGAACAACCGGCATTGATATACAAGGTGCAAACTTAACTACCGGACCGGTAAGCAATCTGCTGATCCGGAACAATGAAATAACCGGATACCGGAAAATCGGAGTTGACCTGAGATTTATTAACCACCTTGAAATATCCGGAAATTACCTTAGAAACGGCTTCCTGAGTTCACAATGGGCAAACGGGATGTATATTTCAGATGTAATTAACGGAGCTGATATCAGTCATAACCGGATTCAGCTTGAAGGTAATGCTGAAGTAAAGCATGCATTAGCGCTTTTTGACTGCAATATGGAGGCATCGCAACCCATGCTGATTTCTAACAATTTCATCACCCTGGAATCAGGGAGCTTTTTAAGTTATGGGGTTTCTCCGGCATTCTCGAACCATTTCCTTATTGCTCACAACAGTATCAATATTTACGGAACCCCGGGCACCATTTCCTCGGCGCTGACCTTCCAGGGGGAAGGTACGCCTCAGGAATACACCAACACGGTACTGAATAACATTCTGGTCAATCAGGCGGGCGGGTTCTGTTTTACATACACCAACTACCTTGAAAATCCGGAATTTATTACGGAGATGGATTATAACAACCTGGTTACTAATGGCCCGGCCATGTTTTCCGTTGATCAGGTACCTTATCCCGACATGTCCTCCTGGAGGTCCCTAACGGGACTTGATATGAATTCCGTTTCTTTAAACCCCGGCTTTGTGAGCAACACCGACCTGCACTGCACCAACCCGGCTTTCGACAACCTCGGCACGCCTTTCCCTGCCGTTTCAACCGATATAGATGGTGATCCGCGTTCACCTACAACGCCTGATATCGGAGCAGATGAATTTAACAATGAACCAACTGAAACAACGCTTATACTGGAGGTTTTCCTCGAAGGGCTGTATAACGGATCAAATACCATGCGGCAGGCATCCGATGAAAACGGACCGCATTTCAGCACCGGTATCGCTGATCAGGTCTTGATTGAGCTTCACGATGCCTCCGGCTACGGCAACATCGTTTATACCTCACCGCCGGTGAACCTGGGGATTAACGGCCAGGCCGTTATTACCGTTCCCGGCTCATTCAGCGGTTCGTACTACATCACCATCCGCCACCGTAACAGCCTTCCCACTACAACCGCTGCACCTGTTTCGTTCAGCAACAGCAGCGTTGCGTTCAACCTCGATCATCCTTCAAAGGCATTCGGGGGCAACCTGCTGATGATGATTGACGGCAGGTATGTGATTTACGGCGGTGATGTAAATCAGGACGGCGCGGTGGACACCGCCGATATGACACCGGTGGATAACGATGCTTCCGGCTTTGCTACCGGCTACCTGGCAACCGATGTAAACGGTGACGGCACGGTGGATACCGGGGATATGACCATCATTGATAACAACGCGGCGGCATTTGTAAGCAGCATCACCCCCTGATCACTATGGGGAAACACAGGCAACATTGTTGATTAAAGAATCAGGCCTCTGCCGGATACGGACAGCGGCCTGATTCTTTTATGCTGTTTCAGCGATTCGGCCGTAAACCGAATATCCAGCATCGTGCTGTTCTGCAACCTGACATATGAAGACAATAGTGTCAGGTTAACTACTAAGGGACTCATTTTGTGAAATGTACGGAAGAGGAATGGCCGGACTTCCGGGGTCTATCCGGAGGAAAAAGGGAGAACGTCACCCCAGAAGAGGTAAGGAATTTAAACTCCCTTTTGCATTAACTTCAAAATATGGTCGGGGGGAATTCGTTAATTGATGTTTAAAAAAAACAAAGCCCTTTTAGTGAATAATTCCAGATTAAGCATTTGATAATGCTTAAACGATCAGGTGCTTGCAATCAGCACAACCAGCATTGCGCCGAACAAACACTAAATCGGGATACCATCATAGAATCATTAGTTCAGCCCAGCATATTCTTTCAAGTTGATTTGACCGGTACAACTGCAATCTGTATTCTCAGTTATCCTGACTGTGGTTATGAGTTAAAATTCAAGCTTCTAATACTGAATTGATTGATCATAATTCCGGTTTTAGACCTTATATTTCTGAAGAATGGTAAGATAATTCTGTTTGCCTTACTCCGGGCTTCAGCTCGGGGAAAAAACAGATCCCCGGGCCAGCTGGCTTTAGCCGAAAAGCCGGGAGAAGCCAAACCCTGGGAGTCCTTGGGCTTGCAGATCTGTACTTATGCCTGACTACGGGCAAACTTTTGCCGCCTTTTGGGCTGAAGCCCATGCGTTTGTTACCACCTTATTTCCCCCGGCTCAAGCCGGGGGAAATAAACCGGAATTGAGCTTCTTCAGAAAAAGCGGGATATTGATAACCTATGATTGTATTGGCTGAGCAGAAGTCCGGATTTGAACGTTAGATTTTTACAATAGTCCGTTAAAGTTAAGAATCACGCAAGGACCCCGCCACAGCGGGGCAAGCTGCAAAGACCCCGCAAAAGCGGCGGGGCAGGTAGCAATGGCCTGATTATGAATGATTTGTTATCCTTAAACAAGTTTTATAATCCACTGTAAATCAATTTATTAAGAATTTTTAACGGACTACTGCACTCATATACATTAAACAACATTATTGTCCGGTAAACCTCCGGAAAGAGTTATGAGATTATTCACTTCACTATCCCGTACGTGCGGGATTCAGAATGACAATACAATAACGATAATCAAATAGGGCCAGGTGGCTGCACAGCCCCATTCCCGGAAGCACCTGATATGAATATTTTTAGTCATCATCCATGTATTTCAACAGGAAATTCACTAATTTGCAATAAATAATCAACAATCATGATTACTTCGGCGCATTAAAGGGATAAATAACTGATAATTAGCGAAACAAAGAGTTATGACACGCAAAAACTCCGGATTCTTTGCGGTTTCAATATTTGTTATACTCATCCTGAACTTATACGGTCAGGAGACCAGGCATTTTCCTGCAAACAGGATAAAAGGAACAGTTAAAGCCATAACGCTTGATTCTCTGCTGGTGAGCAGCGCCCGGCTGGCTGAATCCCATCCTGACTCGGCGCTCACCCTTGCCAACGCTGCTTATGGAATGGCCATCAACACCAACGACAATAAATCACTGGCAGCAGCAGCAAAAACAATTGCCGATGCCTGGTATTACAAAAACGAATATGTGAATGCCATTACCTATTACAATGAATCAGCGGACGCGGCGCTGCTGGCCGGTAATGTAAACGACTCCGGCAGTTATTATGCCGACAGGATCAGTGATGTAGCATTCTGCTATATGCAACTGGGCATTTATGAAAAGGCGATTAACCTCGAGGGAATCGCCCTGCGAATAAACCGCAGGCTTGACAGACTCAGTGAAACGGGTTCCAGTCTTAACAATATCGGCAATAATTACTTTTACCTGGGACAGTACGACAAGGCCATTCAATATCTGACAAAGGCTCACGAGCTTGACCTTCAATCGGGGGACTCATCTGATATTTCCGTTTCCCTTAACAACATCGGCATGGTATACAGCCGCTGAGGCAGGCACCGGCAAGCCCTTTCTTTTTACGAAGACGCCCTGAACTATACAACTTCCGAAATACGCAAAGCGATAAGGCTGAGCAACATTGGCATGGAATGGTTTCATCTTGGCGACTATAAAAAAGCACTGGAATACCTTAATCAGGCCCTTGAGTCAGACATCAAAAACAATCAGACTGTAAAAATCGGGATCCGCAAAAATGAAATCAGCACGGTGCTTTCGGCCATGGGAGAATATGAAAAAGCCATCCGGCTCAACGAAGAAGCACTGCTTATTTTCAGAAAAGCCGGCATCAGGGAATCGCAGATCATAACCCTGGCCGATATGGGCGACATATACCTGGGCATGGGGCAGTATACCAAGGCTGAGCTGTGTTTTCTTGAAGGCCTTGAACTGGCACGGACTACCAAATCACTCCACAATCAGGCGCGCATCTTCAAAAGCCTTTATGAACTTTCGGAACGAAAGGGCGATTTTAAAAAAGCACTGGACTATTTCAAAAACTATTCCGCCGTCAACGATTCCGTATTTAGTGAGATTAAACACAGGCAACTGGCCAACTTTGAAATACTCTATGAAACCGGTCAGAAAGAAAAAGAAAACCAGTTGCTGCTGCGCGACAATGAACTGAAAGAAAAGAGGCAGCGGCTATCCATAGCAATCATCGTGGCCCTGGCAATTATACTGATACTGATCTTCTTTCTTTACAGAATGAAATCGGCAAGCCTGAGCCAAAGCAGAAAACTACTCGCGCAGGAGCAGGAACTTGCCAGGCTTGAGATAGAAAAGAAGACAGCCGAAAATAAACTGCTTGAGGACAGGGTTTTCGCCGAGCAACAGATCAACCGCCTGGAGCGTGAAAAACATCAATCGGAAATTGAATACAAAAATGCCGAGCTTGCAGGCACCACTTTAAGCCTGGTAAATAAAAATGAGATACTGGGTGAAATACGTACCATGCTTATGAGCAACCACAAGCCGGAGACCATTCCCGGGGCAATCCGTTTTATCAATGCAAATACCGATATAGACCAGGACTGGAACAAATTCAGGCTGACATTCGAAGAGGTGCATCCGGGTTTCTTCGACCGCCTGCAAAGGCAATATCCGCAACTCACCGATCATGATGTGCGCTTATCGGCTTATCTGAGGATAAACCTGAGTTCACGCGAAATCGCCGGGCTTATGAATGTTTCGCTTGACGCTACCAACAAGGGAAGGCAGCGGTTGCGGAAAAAACTGGACCTGGCCCCGGAATCCGACCTCAACGAATTCCTTAAATCGGTCTGAATGTTGAAATCAATATGAGATTCAGTATCGTCCCACTGTTTGTCTTACCCTAAAATTTGGAAGCAGGCAGCAGCACTTATAACTTTGTTACTGTTACCCGTGCTACTCCTTAAAACCATATCCTGCAGCAACAATCATTAACCGAGAATCACTGATTATACAACAACAAATGCTATGAGACAGGCAAAAAGGATTTTGATAAATTTCAAAAATGAAGCGCCCGACTTCCGTTATTATGCTATGCGAAAAGGAAGGGAATTCGGTATAAAAGGAATAATCCCGCTGATTGCAAACAATTCTATTGTTATCCATGCCGAAAGAACTGAAACTTCGCTGAATGCTTATTGCGAAATCTTGAAAACAGGAACCCCTTTTTGCACCATCGGGCGCTTCAGCACTTTCAATGCCCAGGTTTTACACTACAACACACTGGAAATAACCAACGAACACAGCCTCCTTACAGACACTCATACGGTCAGAACAAAGACACGCATACTCCGCCTGGGTATTTTCGGACTATAAGAGCGATAGTTCAGGATTGTCCTACCATTTGTCTTACGTTAAAATTTGGCTCCCTCTCTTTCCCTGACTATATTTGATATAAACCAAGGGCAGCTATGAATGTGAGATCAGAAATCCGGTTCAGCAGAGTAAAACATGCCGACGGCTTCGGTTTCAACTGCATGAAAACTGCATACACCTTAGACGTCAAGGGGCGGCTTGATTGTTATCCGGAAGGAGATAATCAGATTATTGCCGAAGCGGACGAAAATAATCTGAATGCCTTTATTGCATGGATCAAAGACAATATTGACGACGACAGCCAGCTTACCTGTTATAACTCATTAAACTACAGCGGAGTTTATAAAGAATTTGATATATTCCTGCATGCTTCCATTCCGCTTTGAAAATCAGTAATATATTATAATATCCCTGAATTATGAAAGCAATAATCAGAATTGTCTCCGTGATGGTGATACTTGCCTGTTCATTTGCGGGCATGGCACAACAAGCAGATGTTGTGATTGATTCACCGCCAAGCTATACAACCGGGAGCCTCGACTACTGGTACGGTAAGATCAATGCACCGGATTTCAGCTACCGTCAGTTCAGAAATGAATTTGATGGATACTGGAGCAACCGTGAGAAAGTAAAGGGTTCGGGTTACAAACAGGTGGCCCGGTGGCTGATTCATCAGGAAGCCTATCTGAACCCTGATGGCAGTATGAGGAATCCTGTTGAAGATATTGAGCACGCTTTGACTTACACACAAATGTATGCCAACCAGACCATATCCGGCACCTGGACGTACGCAGGCCCTGATCAGACTGTAGGTGGTCGCACTACAGCCATCGCTTTCAGCCCGCACAACCCGCAAAAAGTATTTGTGGGGGCTCCGCTGGGCGGGCTTTGGGCTTCCGATAACGGAGGTGCAAGTTACTATTGCATGAACACCGACAACATATCCGCACTCGGGGTTTCCGCCATTGCCGTTCATCCAAACGATCCTAACATAATTTACATCGGCACAGGAGACCGTGACTCTCACAAAACCACAGGTATAGGGATTTATAAATCGGTTGACGGCGGGTTAACCTGGATTCCGAAACCAATATCTGCCATTCATGACAAGGTAGTGCATAAAATATACATTCACCCCGGCAATCCCGACATCATGACAATTGTATCCAACTATGGCGTTTACACAACACTCAACGGAGGTGATACCTGGACCCAAAAACTGGTGGTCAATCTGAAAGATGCGGAGCAAAAGCCCGGCGACCCTTATACAATTTACGCAGCCAGTGGATCCGGTTTTTACAAATCAACCGATTTCCGTGCAACATGGGAATTAAAACTATCGGGCATTGCGCACCGCATCGCGCTGGGTGTTACAGCAGCCAATCCCCAAAAGGTAGTTATGTTTACTTCTCTTAATTCAGCATTCCACCATCTGTATGTCTCGAATAACTCAGGCGAGTCATTTACTCTGGTTAATTCAACAGGTATTGTGAATGAAAGACAGGGAGGATACAACCTGGATGTGATCATAGATCCCTTGAATGAAAACATTATGTATGCCGGCATGGTAAACTTCTACAAATCAGTAAACGGAGGGGTAACCTGGGTTGAGCAAACTCCTGTTTATGCTGACGACCAGCATACATTCGAGTTCCATCCCGTCACCCACCGCTTGTTTATCGGCAATGATTCCGGCATCTGGATAACCGACAACGGAACAAGTTACACCAGATCGAGCAATGGCCTGAATATTTCGGAACCTTACAGGATTGATGTGGCTGCACAAAATCCCAACCATTGGATTATAGGAAGTCAGGATGCAAGCACCTTTGTTACCAACGGGGGCCCATTCTATAACTCAATCGGCGCTGACGGTATGACTTGCAGATTTGATCCCACTGATGCAAATTATGTTTACGGAAGCAGTCAGTATGGGTTTATCGCGCGATCGACGAACGGCGGGCTTGCAAACAGTTCATTTACCGGTATTGCCGGGAATAACATCAATGGCATTAATCAGATAGGCAACTTTCAGACCTCATTTCATCTCGATTACTTTAACCAGAACCGGATGTTTGCAGGCATGAAGGACTTATGGAGAAGTACCAATGTAAAAACTGCGGATGCCTCGAACATAACCTGGACAAACATATCCAACGGGGCTTTCGGAACCGTTTCAACCATCGAGTTTATAGAACAGTCAAAGGTAAATGCAAATATAATCTACGTTTTTGATGATCACCAACGCATATTCCGCTCCGACAATGCACTTGCCACCACGCCGGTCTGGACCCAGCTTTCAAACCCGGGGCTGAACCATGGTGTAAGGTTTACCACCCATCCCACCCAGGAAAACACCATCTATATGGTAAGCGGCAATTATATTTACAAATCCGTTGATAAAGGCGATACCTGGGTAAACCTGACCGCCAACCTTACAGCCCTGAAAAAAATGTCAATCGTATATATGAATGGCAGCAACGAGGGATTGTATGTCGGGACGACTGCAGGCATCTATTACAAGGATGCTGATATGACGCAATGGGTTCCCTTTAAAACCGGGCTTCCCCTTACCCAGGTGAGGGCTATGGTTATCAACTATTCCACCACTCCTGCCCAGCTTTTTGCTGCTACCTTCGGGCGTGGTGTATGGAAAACCAATGTAACAACTTCCTACAGACCCGATCTCGTTGCCGGAAACGGCAGTGCTACGGTAAACGGGACCATCGTCAGTTGTAATAACGGAATACTGAATGCTGAATCAAATGTTGCTGTCAGCGGATGCGAGGTTGGTTATTATCTTTCAACTGACAATACCTTCAATACCTCCGATTATTTAATCGGAACCGCCATTCTGCCTCAAATGGCCCCCGGCATTCTGGCGCAGGCGCAACTGCCATCAACCGATGTAGCCCTGATCCAGCCTGAAATACCTGCGGGCACCTATTATGTCGGCATGCTGGTTGACCACCAGAATGAAATCATAGAAACCAATGAAGCCAATAACCAATGGGTTTCCCCGAATATGGTCACGTTACCGGCAAACCCGGGAGCACCGGTAAATGTTCAGGCTACAGATGGAACCTACTTCGACAGAACCACCATCACCTGGGAAAACAATACCGGTGAGCCTTTGTATTACGCGGTATTCCGGCACACCAGCAATATCATTCTTTTCCCTGAAAGGATAAGTCCTGCAGTATGGCAAACCGCCACCTCGTTCGATGATTATACAGGCACAAGCGGCCAGACTTATTATTATTGGGTCAGATCATCGCGTTATCCCGACGGCAGACGTTCATCGGCACTAAGTGCTTACAATACCGGCTGGCGCAAACTGGAAGCACCCGCCAATGTGCAGGCAACCGACGGCTTGTATTCCGACAGGGTTACCATCACCTGGGAACCTTCGCCCGGGGCTGATTACTACCAGGTTTACAAGGAATTTACTCCGGGATTTCTGGAATGTATCACAGGTCCTTACTGGCTTCCCTTTTCGGGTAATTACAGTTTTGATGATACAAACGCAGAAACAGGCATAAGTTATAACTACTATGTAAAGGCTGCCATAACAGTAGCCGGAGGCAGGGCTTCAGAGCTGAGTGAAGGGGATTCCGGCTGGAAAACTTTTACCAACGCTCCCACAGCCAGTGCAACTGACGGAACCTATACCAACAGGGTGGCTATTAACTGGGATGCTGTACCCGCTGCTACCCACTACGCCGTATTCCGCAGTACGCTGAGCCTTCCTTTTAACTCCGTGAATATTTCAGGGTGGCAAACCGCCATTAGTTATGAAGATTTGACTGCCTCCACAGGTGTAGTCTACAATTACTGGATAAAGGCTGCCAATAATCCCAACGGGACCAATTCAACCGGATTCGGGCCTAAAGACTGGGGGTTCCGCAATTTTGTACCGCCTACATCAGTCACAGCTTCCGATGGCACTTCTACCGCTTACACCCTGGTATCATGGGCAAGTCCTGCGGGCAGCCCCTGGTCAAAAATTTACCGAAGCCTGACATCTTCAACGGATGATGCCATCCCTGTAAGCAACTGGCTCAGTGCCAATAGCTTTATGGATGCAACCGGCGTTCCCGGCGAGCTTTACCACTACTTTGTAAGAGCTGCAGGAAGTGATACACTTGTGATTATCAGCGGTTTTTCGGGTTTCAACAGGGGCTACCGCCGCATTGATGCACCGGTGGTAACCACCAGCCATGGGATTTATCCCGAAAAAGTAATAATAAACTGGGAAGAAGCGACAGGAGCATTCTATTACAGAATAGGCCGGAGCACCTTAGAAAACCCGGCGGTTGTTACCGACCTGACTTCCTGGAGCAATACCCTGAATTACGCCTTTGAAGACCTGACCGCTGTTCAGGGACAATACTACAACTATTATGTTACCGGAGCGGTAGGCAGCACAGGTACCCGGGCCGGTAATACCGGATCAGCCATAGGGCTGGCCGATGGCTGCGGCAACTACATTGATATACCCGGATACAGAACCGTGTATTTCCATGGCACCACGCTTGACATTACAGGCCGTATCGTGAATGAAGGACCTTTTGCACGCACCTTGCCCGGGCAGATTGCACTTGCACTTGAGCTGGGATTACCTGATGGCAGCCCGGAATGCTTCCTCGGAACCATTGATGTGCCCCCGCTGAATGCCGGAAGCAGTTTCGACTACAGTTTCACAATTGACCTTGCAGACGTTGAAGGCTGGGGATCAGATTATGGGCAAACATGGTATGTGGCCTGCCACACTTCGTGGGACAATACAAACTGTGATTCTGACCCGTTTGATGACTACATCACCTGGAATGAACTGCCCTTCTATTACAATGATGCCCTTTTTGGCATATATAGCGTAGGGCCGGGCGCCTCCGATTTTCAGAACCTTGGCGCAGTTGTTGAAGCTTTGCATACCCGCGGGATTTCCGATCATGTATTTTTCCATCTTAAACCGGTGCTCTACCAGGAAAAGATTGAGCTCAACCAGATCACAGGTTCCGCTGCCAACCGCCTCATCACCTTCCGCACCGATCCTGCCTTCAGCACAAAGGCCGAGATCAGGGGGACACCATCCGAAGATGCCAATTTTACGCTGAAACTCAGCAATAGCTCCTATCTGAGATTTGAGAACCTGCACCTCAGCACAGCCGGCTACTCAAATTTTCAGTCAACATATGGCCGTGTTGTTGAAATAGGCGATGGTTGTAATAATATCACCATTGACAACAACCTGATAACAGCCAATACCGATGCTTCATTCGGAAATGGTGACAACATCGCTATACATGCAGGCAATGCAACCATTAACGGGCTAACAATCAGTAACAATGAAATCCGTTACGGTGAAATGTCCATCAAACTCTATGGAGGCAACACACCAGAAAACTACATTCAGAATCTGGTAATATCGGGCAACCAGTGTTCAGATTTCCAGATAACAGGTATGATGCTTGAAAAGGTAAGCAATCTTAATGTTACAGGCAATTTGGTTACACAGCATTCAGCTGCCTTTACAGAATTGAACGGATTTTATTTTATCGATATCAGCAATGAATTTCAAATTAATGCAAATCAAATTTCATTGAGTCGTAACGATGTCATAGTCAGGGGTATGATTATGCAGAATATAAATGTTGATGCACAGCAGCCCGGATTAATATCCAATAATTTCATTTCACTTGGCGGTCAGCAATCTTTAGTTTACGGCCTCTATATCTTTATTTTCGACAATATAAGGATTCTTCACAACAGCATCAACCTCTATGGTACCGCCGGCGCATTCTCAACTGCCCTGTTGTTCGACTGCCAGGCAGGACCTACTATGTTGAACAACACTTTCCTCAATAATATAGCAAACAACGGCCTTGGAGGATATTGTATGATATACAATGAAAATGCGGTAGCCCGGAACTTGTTCAGTAATTGCAACTACAATAACCTGAGAACCACAGGGGCCTGGTTTGGCATGCTTGCCAATAATAACCTCGAAAGCCTTGCAACCTGGAATGCCGCCACCGGATTTGATGCTAATTCCTATTCAGTTGATCCTGAATTTGTTTCGGCTACTAACCTACATACTTCAAGTCAGGTGCTCAATAACAAGGGCACTGCTTGTCCGGAAGTGACCACAGACATTGATTATGAGCCCCGTTCATCAACAGCCCCGGATATCGGAGCTGACGAATACACTCTGACACCAGCAGATAAAATACTGACATTTAATGCTTTACTTGAAGGGCTTTATGCCGGGCCGGGCCTCATGCACCAGGCTCTCAGCGAATCAGGCCCGATGTTCGGACCCGGGATAGCTGATGTGGTAAGGATTGAGATTCATAGTGGTACCAATTACAACAACATTCTTTATGCTTCGGGCGATATACAGGTAAACACCGATGGCACCGCTTCGACAACCCTTCCGGGCACCCTCGACGGCTTCCACTACATCACCCTCAAACATCGCAACAGCATTGCGGTAACCACCTCCGGCAGGGCTAACCTGTCGCATAGTTCTATCAGTGCTAATTTCACCAATCCCAGCAGGGTTTACGGTAACAACCTGAAGCTAATGCCAGGGGGCAGCTATGTGATTTACGGAGGCGATGTCAATCAGGACGGTTCGGTGGACACCGCCGATATGACCCCGGTGGACAATGATGCTTCGGCGTTTGCTACCGGATACAGGGCGACTGATGTGAATGGCGACGGCACCGTAGATACCGGGGATATGACCATCATCGACAACAACGCGGCGGGATTTGTGAGCAGCATCACGCCCTGAAACGGCTGTTTTCGTTATTGCTGCGTAAGCTCCCGGTTGCCGCTGAGTCGGCCGGGAGCTTTTTGTTTCAGATGCATGCAGTCACCAGGAAAAAGCGGTAATAATTCGAAAAATCAGGCATTTATGCGTATATTTGAGAAAAGGAGTCCTATGAATCCTATCAGCATCAGAATATGGAAGAGTATTGTGGCAGCCATGGCCATCAGCGGATCTGTAAGCGGATACGCACAACCCTTTCAAACCGGCCACACGAGCGTTACTTTTAATGATCCGGCGCGGAGCAACCGCAGTATCGCCACTGAAATTTATTATCCTGCCGATGTCGCGGGCAGCAATGTTCCTGTTACTCTAGCTGTTCAGGACCGGTTTCCGGTATTGGTTTTCGGCCACGGGTTTACCATGACCTGGAGTGCCTATGAGAATATCTGGGCAGGGCTTGCGCCGCAGGGTTTTATCCTGGCATTTCCGAAAACGGAAGGATCACTTTTTCCGTCTCACAGCGCCTTTGCCGCAGATCTGGCATTTGTGGCGGCGCAGCTGCAGGTGCTCGGGCAGAGCAGCACTTCGTTGTTTTATCAGCGCATCGACAGCATGAGTTGCGTGATGGGTCACAGCATGGGCGGCGGGGCAGCGTTTCTGGCCGCACAGCAATCGCCATCCATCAAAGCCATTGCCACGCTGGCGGCTGCCGAAACATCGCCTTCGGCCATCAATGCAGCCGCATCTATATCCATTCCTGCGCTGTTGCTGGCCGGGGGCAACGACTGCGTCACTCCGCCTCCCAACCATCAGATTCCTATGTACAATTCACTGCAGAGTGATTGCAAAACCTATATCAGCATTACCGGTGGCAGCCACTGCCAAATGGCGGGGTACAACTTTTACTGCGCTTTCGGTGAAGCAACCTGCAGCCCGTCGCCAGCCATCAGCCGGGCACAGCAACACCTGGTAATCAACCGTTACCTGATCCCCTGGCTTCAGTCAATACTGAAGGGAGACGAAACAGCCGGCGAAGTGTTTGACTCCACCCTGAGGGTTGACCCTGAAGTTACGTGGCTGAAGAACTGCATCTTGTGCGATCAGATTGCCCCGCCGCTGAACCTCAGCGCCATGGCTACCGGCAGCAACCTGGTTGAAATCTCCTGGACTCCCAACATTCCCGGCCAGCCTGTATTGCTGTGCTACGCACCAGATGGCTTGTTTGGCGGCCCGACCCACGGAACCGTTTATCAGCCCGGTATGACCATCCCGGGAGGCGGTGTAGTGCTTTATGCTGGTCATGGAAGCAGTTATCTCCATTCAGGGCTCACCCCCGCAGCCTTATACCGGTATATGGCATTTTCCTTTAACGGTGCTTTCACTTATTCACCGGGTATACCTGCCGAAACTAACACCTGGCCCGAAAATAAGACTCTGACACTGAACCTGCTTCTGCAAGGCTTATATCAACCGGAAGGAACGATGCGAAAAGCCCGCAATGCTTCCGGCGATCAGTATTCAGGTAATATTGCCGATCTGATCACAGTGGAGTTTCATACAGTCTCCGGTTACGGAACCCCCGTTCATATCATTGAAAATACAGCACTCACTACGGCTGGTCTGGCCCAGGTTATGATTCCCGCCGACCTGCAGCAAAGTTGCTATATTACGGTAAAGCACCGCAACAGCATAGAGATCACCTCATCGGCTCCCGTATCTCTGCTCAGCAATGAGATAACCCTTGATTTTACTGACCCCGGCAATGTTTTCGGGGCCAACCTCCTTGTGGCTGCCGACGGGCTGGGACTGATCTATTCGGGCGATGTGAATCAGGACGGCTACATTGACTCCGCTGATATGACTCAGGCAGAAAATGCAGCCCTGACATTTACAGCCGGATATTTGCCGACCGATGTAAACGGGGATGGCAACACCGATATTGCCGATATGACCCTGATCGACAATAACGCCGCAGCATTTATAAATGCAGCACTTCCCTGAGTTGATATGGGCAGCCTGACTTGTTCAGCTTGTTTTTTTGTTGAGAATAGTTGTTCTTTCCAGGAAACATCACCTTTTCACAGCTGATCTGAAAATCGCCTGAACACTATTGCAATTCATCTGAATATATTGTATATTTACAGGTAATAAGAATTGCCTGACCAAACAAACACTGATCTCCGGTTAAGGAGATATTATTTCTGCCAGCTTCCGATAAGTGCACATACCTTTGGATTATCCTGAATTGCCTGCTAAGCAAGCTCATCCCTCCCGTTCAAATTTCCAGAGGTTACATTAAATAAAACAGTTGTACGGCAAATTCTTACCTGAGCAATTACTTCTACGACATTTCTGCTTTAAATCAGGGTATGCTTTTAACCCGGATTCCCATTTAGTCACAATATTATTTACTAATAAATCAGTGTTTTATGAAAAGAATTCATTATCTGCTGATTTTTTGCATTCTGATGGATTACGCGATAAGCAATCCCTTAACGGCCCAAATCAGCGGGCAAGAGAAATCGTCTGCCTCAATTCCGGGATATGCCTGTGAAGAGGAGTGGATTGAAGTGCTGTTTGACCGGCACTCCAGGGTAAGGATGCGCAACAACTCACTTATCGACCTTGAAACCAATGCATTGGAAGGCGTTACGCCAATTCTCGGAGTGCTTTCCTGGCATCAGTGGCACAGGATGACCGACCTTCCCGAACCCCTGCTCGATCAATGGGAAACCAACGGTGAACAGCGGACCGGAGAGGACCTTTATAACCTGAACAACATCTTCAGGCTGAAAATTCCCAGAGGGACTGATATATGGTCGCTGGCAGCAGCACTGGAATCCCTGCCGGGCATTTACCTTGCCCGTCCGGTACCCAAACCTATGCCACTTCCGGCACTGCCGCCGGGCAGTTACCAGTCTCAACAAGGATACCTGAATGCCGCTTCAAACAATCCTTCCGGAGTAAATGCCCTTTACGCATGGACTCAAACCGGAGGGACAGGGGCAGGAGTGATTGTATGCGATCTTGAATACAGCTGGAATTACAATCATGCCGACCTCACCCAGGCACCCGGCTCACAGATCAACCCCAACGCCATTTCCGATCCGTTTAACGACAATAATCACGGAACAGCCGTGATAGGCGAGCTGGTTTCCGATAACAATGGCTGGGGGACTACCGGTATCTGCTACGGAGCGACCCTGAAGACCTGCGGAACTTACTGGACCTCAGGCATAGGCTGGGATATACCGGGAGCCATCACCTATGCAATCGCCGCTTTTTCCGCCGGAGACATCATCTTACTTGAACAGCAATGGGAATACACCTCAGGAACGCAGAATTTCATCCCGATTGAATGGTGGACCGACTATTCTCCCAACCAACAAAGCTATAACGGCGTGTATGCCGCCATTGTAACCGCCATTGCCAACGGAATTCACGTTGTTGAAGCCGGAGGCAACGGCAATGTCAATACCCAGAATCTTCAGTGGTATGGCAACTCAGGGGCTATCATTGTCGGAGCCGGAGGGGCATCCACTACAAACAACCTGCAACGGCTCAGTTTTTCAAGCTATGGCCCCCGTTTCGATTTGCAGGGCTGGGGCGAGAATGTGTTCACGACAGGTTACGGCACTTATTACAGCAGCGAAGGGCCCAACTATTATTACCGATCCGATTTCAGCGGCACTTCCAGCGCTTCGCCCATCGTTGCGGGCGCCCTGGCCTGTGCACTGGGCTATTACAATGCAAATATTTCTACTGTACCTCCTACCCCTTCATTTATGCGGTCGCACCTTGCCACCTACGGCACGTCGCAGGTATCCGGACCTTCCGGCAATATCGGCCCGAGGCCTGATATCCAGGCAGCCATCATTAATTTTCCACCACCTCAAACTTACTACGACTGGGGAGACGCCCCCGATCTGCCCTATCCGACGCTCTCGTCAAACAATGGCGCTTATCACCTGATGGATGGCATCACCTACCTGGGTTATTCGGTTGATGCTGAGAATAACGGACAACCCAACGCAACAGCTTCCGGCGATGATAATGACGGCAACAATGATGATGACGGGGTTATTTTTACCAGTCAGCTGATTCCCGGTCAGACTGCCTCGGTACAGGTAACAGCTTCTGTAGCCGGCTGGTTGAATGCCTGGATAGACTTTAACGGGTTAAATGCCTGGGCAGACCAGGGAGAATTTATCTTTCAGAATATACAACTGAACGCCGGCGTCAACAATCTGACATTCCCTGTTCCTCCGGTTGCCGTTCCTGGTCAGACTTTTGCGCGATTCAGATTCAATACTTCCGGAGGAATTCTTTTCTATGGCAATGGTGGCCCCGGAGAGGTCGAAGACTATCAGGTATTAATATCTGGCTCAGGACAGGACGCATACGACTGGGGCGATGCGCCGGACGGTCCTTACCCGACCTTAAACAGTAGCAACGGAGCCAGACACCTGATCGTGCCGGGAATCATTATGGGCGTATCTATTGATTCAGAACCCGACGGACAACCTGACCCCATGAGCCTGGGCGATGATAGCGATCTGATGTTTCCGCCGCCCAATGATGATGAAGACGGGGTGGTTTTCCAGGGCCCACTTATTCCGGGCCAGCCGGCTAATATCAATGTTACTGTATCTGTTCAGGGCTTCCTGAATGTCTGGTTCGACTTTAATCATAACGGTTCCTGGCTCGATCCGGGTGAACATATTTTCCCTGATATCCTGATCCCTGCCGGAGCCAACCCCCTTGTGATGCTGATACCTCCCGCAGCCTTAACGGGACAGACCTATGCCAGGTTCCGCTTCAGCACTGTACAAGGGCTTTCGTTTACAGGAAATGCGCCTGATGGTGAAGTTGAAGACTATGCCGTCAACATTGGTCAACAACCCGAAGAGTTCGACTGGGGCGATGCGCCCGACGGGCCTTACCCAACTCTGGGCATAAACAACGGGGCAAGGCACAAAATTGTCCCCGGCTTTATGCTGGGAGCTTCCATTGATCCTGAGCCCGATGGCCAACCGGATCCCATGGCCCTGGGCGACGACAACGATATCCTTTATCCGCCGCCCAATGATGATGAAGACGGGGTTGTTTTCACCTCGTCATTAATATCAGGGCAAATCGCAACGCTGAATGTAACCGCCTCCGTTAACGGTTTGCTGAATGCCTGGATCGACTTTAACATGAACGGAAACTGGATAGACCCCGGCGAGCAGATTTTTACTGATCTTATGCTTGTTCCGGGAGTCAACCAGCTATCATTCCCGGTTCCCGCCGCCCTCGCGGCAGGGCAGACCTTCGCCAGGTTCAGGTTCAGCTCACTGGCCGGGCTATCATTTACAGGAATGGCACCTGACGGAGAAGTGGAAGACTATGCCGTGAACATTGAACTCCAGCCCGAAGAGTTCGACTGGGGCGATGCACCCGACGGGCCTTACCCCACTCTGGGCATAAACAACGGGGCAAGGCACAAAATTGTCCCCGGCTTTATGCTGG